>Ga0247834_1008413_pt1 | contig 10397 bp, 8 predicted proteins | sample LaCruzMarch2015__8_FD_187118 | JGI IMG/M metagenome (GOLD analysis project Ga0247834, IMG submission 187118) | Freshwater microbial communities from meromictic Lake La Cruz, Castile-La Mancha, Spain - LaCruzMarch2015_12m | ecosystem: Environmental > Aquatic > Freshwater > Lake | place: Spain... | reverse complement strand
GATAGTGACGTTTAGATTTCTTTTACTATTTTTTGCTTATTGATGAGAAGCGCGACTCATTTCTCCCTTCCGGTTCGTGGATTGTCCTCTTTTGGCTTCCCGCCGAGACGCTGAGTCTAAAACGACTTCGAAGCAACCAACGTATTTAGTAACTACATAAATATCACTTAAGTAATAGTGCTGACATGGCACGACGAATTCACTGGGATACGGCAACATACACGTGCGCCCCGGCCCTTATCAATGCCAATGCGACCGAAAAACGTCTCTACTGGGATCGTTCACACTATTCAAAGCCAGAAGCACAAGTCTGTGCCTTAGCACTCTCGTCGACAGTGTATGTTGGGAACCTTTCATTCTCAACACGAACCAACCACCTTCGTCGACAATTTGAGCAGGTTGGACCGGTAGCAGCTGTACATATGGGTTTAGATCGGTTTAAGAAGGTCCCATGTGGATTTGCATTCGTGGAATTTATACACAGAATTGATGCATTGAATGCTGTCGCGAATTTGACCGGTACGAAGCTTGATGGGATGCCAATACGGGTTGAGCTCGATGCGGGGTTTAAGCCAGGGAGGCAATATGGGCGGGGCACGAGTGGGGGACAGGTGAGAGATGATCGAGGTGGTGGGGGAAATAGCAGTGGAAGGAAACGTCAGCGCGATGAGGAAGGCCCAGAAGATCAACAACAACCTCAGAGACCGCAACAGCCGACTGGAGCTAGGTGGGAGCCACCCAGTAGTAGCCAGAGCTAATCAAAGATAACCAATAAATCATGTTGCATACCAGTTTATTTGAGTTTGAAGTTAAGAATATCGGGTAGTAAATCAGAAGGAACACAAACTGTCTCATTTCCCCGATTGTCTCTCTCCAGTGAACAAATGCTATGATCTGATAGTTCCCTCAGTATATTTCGCAAGATAGCATCCGAGGATGGTAGCATCTTTCTCGTGCACTCGTCTCTTAGCATACCAAACGACACGGCCTCTGACACACTTGAATGCTGTTGTAGGGATGCCAGAGCTTGTAGAATTTCGGTATGTCTTGGTGCAAGACAAGCCAGAACCTTTAGCGCGGCTGAATCTCCACCAATAATTCGTCTGTCATGTCCTTTCTTTACCTTTTTCGCCGATGATGCGTGAGGCATACATCGCACTTCTTCGAAGTATGGTCGGTAAGTGTGAGCTAACATCCACGCCTGAGAATATCAAGAGAGGATCATATGTGAGACCGATTGTTGCAATTTGGATAGAAATAAGTCCAGTAGAATCACTTACCCAATTAAATTTATGGGCTACCTCTGGAGACCACAAGACCATGGCAGCATTGACGCTATCAATTGAAGCCACAACACGTATCAATGGCATATACGGCGAGCCATCCTTGCAGCTGTTGGCGGTCAGTGTTGCAATGCACTCTTGGGCCTCCGCAGAGCCCAATCCATCAATGTTGTGTATAAGAATAAACAAAGGTCTTGATCTGGACGAAGCTATTCGTTTGACAATGTACGCTGCTTTTTTTACTATCCCTGTGGGCTTACTCTGGCGTGATTCCCCTCCAAAGGGAAACAAATCGTCCAAACAATCGAGAAATGCATTCATGTCGAAATTTGGATCATAACCATTGAGACTCATAATATCCCCTTCATCTTCTTCGGCTAGGTAGTTCCCAAATTTATTTAGAAGTGAAATCTTTGAGCCATACCCGTAAAGGAGGACGGACTGGTGTGTCGCTGATAAAAATGACCATTCGTGGAACTTTTGTTTGTATTGGTCTTCAATTTTGTCAAACTCGCTGGCGACATTATCACAACGATGAATTATTTCTGCTGCCACAGTACATTCCTGTGGCGAAGGCATAACGATTTCACTCCTCACGACATCGGGTTTCAATGCCTTACCCGGTTTTCTTCTAAAATATTGGTCAACTTCCTCGACACATTTCCCACTGTGGGTATCTAACTTGGAAGATTTGACTTTTGGATTGTTAGCTTTGTGAGTATCGACTATTGTAGCTTTTACTATTGGATTGTCACGAGAAATATGCGCATCCAAGTTGTTGCCACTCCGGCACTGTAGACAAAAGTGCTCTACCTTCGCCTCGCATCCAACAATATCCAATCGATCAATTTGAAGACAAAGCCGATGGTAGAATTTCCCACACGATCCTTTGCATTGTATGAGATCTCCCTTACCATTGGCACAGGTCTCACATCGAATGGTGATCATTCGCATGCTCTAATGAAAATGAAGACAATGAAAGCGATGAAGACGCTGTTGGTGTAAAAATAAAACGAGCTCTACATTTACATGGTGACACTTCAATTGAAGTCTTACCTCAGTCTCTGTAGTTATCTCGACCGCTTTTTCTAACGCATCACGAAGTCGAACGATAGCATCACCGCCCTTGCGAATCGAGTTCGGAGAAAGCTTTTTGATAGATGCCATGGAGTTGAAACAGAATAGGTGAACCCAAGTTTCACACAAGTCTTCCAATCCACGGCCTTTCCTTTTGCGACTTTTCAATGTGGTCGAGACCTCCTCATGGTCCACGATTCTTACCATTCCCCCTCTGATGTCTTTCCGACCACACAACGTGCAGACCGTGTGAGGGAGATGATGGACACGCCATCCAGAACGTTGTGATGCTTCCCATCGTCGTTTGTCCACCTTCGGTTTGCCACCTGTGGCATTCATGGCGCAGACATCGCACGTGAAGAATCCCATCTCGTCTACTTCAGCTCCCTTTCTTACATTACCATTCATCTCACCGTGATCCAAGAGGCCATAACAGTGCGTGTGAACCACAAGACCACATCCACTGCAGGCAACACGAGGGTGCATTGAATTTGCACCCTTGAGACAAACCTCACACGGACGATGGTTGTGACCATACTTGGAACGCAAATTGTTGTCATCTGCCGCCTCATCTCGAGCTCGACTCCGACGCTTTCGCTCGCGATATGCAACCTCTAGTAATTCATTCCGCAAACGCAAATTACGACGCCTGTACGCGTTCGATTTGGTAGACCGAGACAAATGTGTCGCCTCGACCTCAACAGACGCAACACGATAATCTAGCATGCAGTATTCATCAAGGTATTCAACCAGCTCGTTCGAACCGTCAAATACTTCTGGACCTTCTTCATTATCATCATCCCATTCTGTTGTTGCTCCTTCACGACTATTGTCAAGGTCAAAGTGTTCGAATATCTTTTGAAACATGTCTATGTAATCGTTGCTCATCTTTCCAGTTGGTCGATTCTTGGGAATATGATACTTTCCATTTGAATACGTCCATCCGGCAAGTTGCAAATATCCCCAAAGTTCAGTGGTGAAGGTGGGGAAGCTAAGACCAAGGACCTTCGTTCGGAGTTTGAAGCAGTGCATCTCATCAAAGTTTGCTACGTCGATATCAAAACTTGTTTCATTCAGTGCACGCCTGGCTGCGGTCAACTCCCCATTTACTTCAGGTGCGTCTATAACGGAGGCAGCATTAGCGCCGTTACCGATCTCGCTCGCTCGATCACGTCCATCATCGTGAGCACCCCCATCGTCTTCTTCGGCAGCAATCGCACGCAGTGTCTCTTCCGAGAAGTGATCATCATCCCTAAGCTCAATCAAACGATTGCATATGTCAAACACGAACGATACGTCACGCCGTTTTGCCATACATCCGTCTCGTAGGACGTTGAATAATCTTAGTTGGGAGGAGGCAATGATATCGTCGTCGTCATCGTCGTCGTCCACCTCCTCCAAGCGGGCGTTTCTTCCTCCGATGAATTCGACGAAATGCAGCACCCGCAGTGACAATTCCAACGACGGCAGTGGCGTTTGCATTGCAACGCGTGCCTTGGCGCACCGCCGATAGAACCAGCGGGCATTGTCGTACTCCATCGTTGGGGTGTGTTTTGTGTTGCTCTAATTATTAGGCGCGTTCAATCACATCTCAAACTCGTTTGGGTAGACCAACTCCGTCACCGTCGCTATTCATCATCAATGCCATCCTTGCACCGTAAAAAGCGTGGAGGAGCCGTATTTGAAAAGGAAAACGACATGAATGGCGATGGCGGTGGGAAGCGAGGGAGGAACGAGTCTCATGACGAGGACGTCGTCAATGACGAGGAGGAGGAGGATGCTCCTCAGGCCTCACCCTCCCACAAGCGTATCAAGAAGAAGAAGGGCTCGTCCTCATCCGCCGCCGATGATGCTGACGATACTGCACCACCCGAGATCAGCTCTCCATTACGCGACCGTCATCTCAATCCGAAAGGCACCCCGGCCGAGGCGGGGATTATCCATGAGGTATACGTCGAAAATTTCATGTGCCATCGAAAGCTTTCAGTGAAGCTATGTCGGAATGTAAATTTCATCCATGGACAGAATGGTTCGGGTAAGTCGGCAATACTTGCGGCCATACAAGTTTGTTTGGGTGCTGGTGCACGTCGGACACATAGGGCGCGGAATTTACGGGATTTGGTGCGTAAGGAAAGTGGTGCCGATTGTCCAGGTGCGAAATTACGCGTGACATTACTCAATCGTGGAGCCGATGGGTACATGCCCGATGTATATGGGGATTACATTACCGTCGAACGTATAATTTCATTACGTGCTGGTGGTTTTAATGGGTACAAACTATTGGATGCCGATGGGAAGGAACGGTCACGATCGAAGAAGGATCTAGATGCCATGCTTGATCAATTGAATATACAGGTCGAGAATCCCGTGGCAGTGCTAGATCAGGAGGAGGCGAAGAAGTTCTTAACAGGGAAGGAGGAGGATAAGTACGCCTTCTTTGTTAAGGCGACTGAGCTTGAGAGACTTGATAGGGCGTATGCGAGTATACATGATAATATATTGGAACAGACGGCCATGGAGGAACGTGCGAGGGATAGTATGAGTGGTGCGATTGAGAATACGAAGAAATTGAAAATGGAATGGGAGCAGTTCCAAGAGCTTGATAAACTCGAGATGGAGGCACAGGAGTTGAGGGCAAAGTATGGCTGGAGCTGTCATTCAGAGTTCATGGAACAGTTAAATGATGAAATGAAGGTATGTTATTCCGATTGACATAATAGAAATCATGAGTACTTATGGATGAGACTTGATCCTCATCATTTCATCTGTCATTTGTTCATTTCTCAACATATCCACAGAAAGCCCAAAAATTTGGCCGAGCTCTTGAAAAGAAACGCGTGGAGCTCACCGAGGCTGAATCAACCCTTGACGTTACCGATGATAAGGAAACGGAGCTCAATCGACAAATGCAGGATCTCGCAGAGGAGGCAAACACCGCTGCGGAGACAAAGACACGCCTCGAGAATGAAGTCAGAGAAGCCTCGATGCCAATCAAAAAGAAGGAGCAAGAACGTGATCTACTGGGGCGGGAGTTGTCACAGGAGAAGAAGAAACACTCGTCGGCCGTGAGACGTCTTGAGCAGGCTCGGAAGCAGATACTAGAAAGTCAGGGCAATGTTGCCGAGGAGGAGCGGACACGCACGCGCAAGATCGCTCAGACCGAAACCGATCTTGCCCGTGCCAAGGAGCAGGTTGAGCCTCTCAAGGAGGAAGTTAGACTTCAATTAAGCAATTATCAAGATGTGGAGCCCGCTGTGGCTCAAATGAAGGAGACGATGGAGGGGACACAGAGGCAAGTAAACGCTGTGCAACAGAAGATGAATACATTGCAGCAGGATAGTGGCGAGGGCAGGACGGCGCTGGCGGTGTTTGGTAACAAATGCAAGGCTTTGTACGAGGTACGGGACTCTTGTTACATGTGTGTTTGGTTTGAATTTCTTCAATTGAGACCTGACACGTATATCCTTGATACTAACATCATACACAGGCAGTCGAAAAGGCAAAAAAGGCGAACAAATTCCAGGGACCAGTCGCTGGACCTGTGGGGATGTATGTCAAGGTAGTAAATGGGAAAGAGCAATATGCCAAAATCGCAGAGCATGCCATCGGTCCGGGTGCCTTAGATCGCTTCATCGTGACCAACCAAGCTGATTTCAATCTAGTTAACAAGATTCGAAAGGACTTGGGCTGCCAGGCGAGGGAATGCCCATTGTATCGCATTAGTCCAAAGTCGACGAAAAACAGATATGACGTTCCCCTTCCTCCTCCGGGTGTAGAGACGGTCACGAGCGTGTTAAATGTTGAGAATGCCATGGCTTTCAACTTCTTGGTAGATCATGCCAGCATCGATACGTCAGCACTGGGTGAGTCAAAGGAAAGCAGTGAAAAGGCTCTACTCTCGTCAGATAATTCCATCAAGGGTGGGAAGATTCGTAAGGTATTCTTCCTCCCCAATGGTGATTACTGGGAAGCGAATAGAGGCAACGTGATGATGGTGAGTAACGACAAGAAGACGATGAAGCAGACCATTGGCGTTGATCGATCAGCGGCGATTGAGTCAGCGAAGCATGAGATGAAGGCATTGCAGCTAGAGCTGGCACGGAATAAGGAGGAGCTGAAGGGGGTGAATGAGGCGTTGCTGAAACACAAGAAGGCGTGGAATGTTGCTACAGATAAATACGGCAAAAACAGTAAGCAAATAAAGTCTATGGAAGCGACTTTGCAGCAGCTTAGAGACGAGGCAGAGACGTCCGAGGAAGCGCCCACGATCGACACGACTGAGTATGAGAATGATATTCAAGAGGCAGAGGTTGCCGTGCAAGACTTGAAAAAGAAGGAGGCGGCAGTACTGAGAGAGATTGATGCCCTTCAACCGACGATGGGGGATCTTCGGAGACAGCTGGAAGAAGTCGACGCGCGGAATATCAAGATTGGGGACGAAATGGATAAGGTTCACCTAAAGCTTGAGGACATCGTCAAGGGCCAAACTCTCCGCATGGAAATGGTTGACAAGGTTCGCGCCAAGGTAGAACAGATAGAAGACATGGTGAATCAACAAGAGAGCGTTGTGAAAGAGATCAAGGGCAAAGTTGCCGACGCTCTCGTCGGTGCAAGGAAAATGCAATTCACCTACAACCGTGATGTCAGAATGTTCCAATTGAAAGAGAAAAATGGTGGTGAGCTCCCGCCTGATGAGGAGGTGGAACTCGAACCTAATGACAATGATCTTGATGAGATTGAAGTAATCAATCCGGGGAAAGACTCAAAGTTTTTCAAGACAAAGCTTCAGAATAAGTTGAAGAAGATTGATCAGGAGAAACAGCGTCGTAATATGAGCGAATCTGACCCCGCGGTTGCACGTGATAAGTACTTTCGCGCGAGGAAAGATATGGATTCCAAGATGCAGCAGATAGAGGCTATTACTAAGAGTACCAAGGACTTGACGAAAGATCTTAAAGATCGCAAAAGCAGGTGGAGACAATTCCGAGGGCATATTGCTGAAATTACTAATATAGGCTTCGATACAATGTTGAATAAGAAGGGCAGTGCCGGAGAGGTGGAGTTTGACCACGATAATAAAAGATTAAATTTGGTTGTTCAGAAGAGCAACGCCGATTCACATAGTCAGACAAAAGATGTCAAGGCCTTGAGTGGAGGCGAGAGGAGTTTTGCCACTCTTTCCCTCCTCCTTGCAATTGGTGAAAGCCTCGAGACGCCGTTCCGCGTGATGGACGAATTCGACGTGTTCCTTGACCCTGTCGCGCGAAAGATTGCAATGGATAATCTCGTCCGAGTTGCCAAGGAAATGGGACATCGTCAATTTATTTTCATCACACCACAGGACGTATCCAATCTAAAGACTGATCCACAATTGCGGATCTTCAAAATGAATCCTCCGAAAAGGAATACCACTGTTGGTGGCGCTCAGCAACAGACTCTCAATTTTGATAGCCAGGAGTAGTTCTCGAAGCATCCATGTTTGAACTTTGTTTTATTCACATAAGAAATGGTACTCTTTCTATTGTAGCGATCATGTAGCTTGAAATCTAACGCCATAGTAAAGAAATTGTAATTGAAGTCAAATGTAATGATGTATTATTGGCCCATCTTTCCTAAAGCCAGCAACGAATCAAGCAATTGAAATGTCGATCCATCCTTCCCACCACTAGTAAAGTCATTGTCTACTATTGCGACCAAATAGTAGGAATCTCTAATTGATTTTATCAACTCATAGCTGTCACTTCCAAAATCATACAAATTAAGCCACATGGCTGACCAAAGAGAAAATGCCTCGTCTGCCCAAACTAGAAATATCTCTGGATCAAATATTGTTGGTTGTATTATCTCACGATTCGGAAACACACCCCACGTGAGTGCGGTCACCCCTCCCTCTTCCACACCCACCCGCAATTGATGTCCTGTGAAGTTCACAGCGTACAGATTCAAGTTTGGATTGTTCGTGACCATTTGTGTGAGTCTATTTGCCTTTTCTGGACTTACAAAGCATTCCACATATGCTTTTTGATAGACCCGTCCACCTTTTCCACCCCATCCAAACACAGGATGATTGCTCAATGCACCATCTACCGGTGGTTGACTATTCACAGTCAAGAAGCCATATCGATTAATCCTTGCAAGCTGAGGTTGGATTAAAAATGATTCTGGTTGTAACGGCGTCTCACACCACGGTATATGAGGCACAGAACCTTCGACATATCGAGCGAAGACCTCGTGTACATCCGACTCAAGTAGGGGACAACTTCCTAGCATGGCACGACGGTCATCGTCCGAGCCAAGTGTGAATGAATAGAAATGAGATAATTCTGATAATTCACCGAATGCAGGAGATGTTGAGTCACCCCATCGTCCATTGGGGAACTCATCCCAGTCATCCGTTCGCATAATGTATGATGCAGGTCTGTTAGACCAATTGATAGGCCTTACAGCCTCCTTGGACCGATTATCCATGGCTGATGGTTTCCATGGAAGTGCACGTCTAGTCGATCTCGCTTGCTTAGATATGGATTCCTGTCGGTCTCTTCCTGGTGATAATTCATCAGAATCTGGAGTGTTATTTGTAATGGCAGTTACGCCGATGTCAACATTATCATTTAACTCATGCCTTTCGTGTGATGATACCGAGCTACCTGCTTGACTAATCACATCCACTGCTCCTAATTTCGTCAGTATTCTAGTAGTACTCCGCTCTAAATTCAATGTGTAAAAGTGAAAACCGTCGACAAACAAATCTACTCCAGAATTAGTTTGTTCCATAAATGACGATGTAAGTATCGTTGAACACATCTCTGTAGCAATTTCACAACCAATTTTCTTTACTTCCTCATCGTCACGACGAACTCTTTGTATTCTTTCAAGTACCGATGCTGGGACAGAAATGCCACAAAATTGAGCCATTTTTATCAAACTCAAGTATGATTGAATTGGCATTACTCCAGGTATAATTGGACAATCAATTCCAGCTTGTCTACACCTTCGCACATATGCCAAGAAGACATTAACATCGTAAAAGAATTGTGTAATAATGAATTCTGCACCTGCATCGAGCTTTTCTTTCATATGCTGCATTTCTAATATTTGCCCTTCCTCTCCTTTCGCAGAGGAAGGGTGACCCTCTGGATGACCTGCCACTCCAATACCAAAATAATCTCCATGTAATTTGCGTATCAATTTTACTAAATCGATTGCCCTATCACATTCTCCTCCACTCACATCTCCTTCCATCCATGCTCTCTTGGCATGTGGTGGATCACCTCGCAGTGCTAATATATTGCGTACCCCAGATGATTTTGCCATTGTTAGTATCTGTGCAATCTGTTCTCGAGTCAATCCCGTACAACTTAAATGAAGCAAGACGTCGACACATGCGAATCGTTGTGCATGTGATGCCACAGCAAGCGTCCGCGAAAGAGTCGATCCGTTGGCACCCCATGTAACAGAAATGAAGAGTGGGTCTAATCGCCGAGACATGCGATCGATACGTGTAAGTAGATTGTCAAGTCCTGGTTCGGTTTTGGGTGGGAAGAATTCGAAGGAATAATACCACCCAGCATTCTGCATTGTGCTATTATTATCGACTACTGCATTCGATGTGATGGATCCTTCCGATGAAGAATTTTGTTGTGGCGCTGGACGACGGGGTCGATTCCGAATGTGACTGGGAATGCTATCTTTCTCAGCTTCTGTTCGTCTTCGCTGCTGTAATGCAGCAGTATCCACCACGCGAGCTTCTCTTTCTAACTTGAATTCTTTTCTTCTAGCGTGGATTTTATCAATGATGCGTACCATCTTGCTCTGTGATGATCTGGAATCTATTGCGGTGTTGCACGTGTGGATTGGCTGTGTGTGATGTCTTCTTAGGTTATTTTCTACATAAATATAATACATGAGTCCTCCATTCAAATTTCAAATCACCGTCCTATTATCACTGCCTCAGGGCATATGATAATAGTATCCATTACGGAATTGTTCAAACATGGCGTATCCCTCCGATACGTGTGAATTAAACCAACTATAACC
>Ga0247834_1008410_pt1 | contig 10399 bp, 6 predicted proteins | sample LaCruzMarch2015__8_FD_187118 | JGI IMG/M metagenome (GOLD analysis project Ga0247834, IMG submission 187118) | Freshwater microbial communities from meromictic Lake La Cruz, Castile-La Mancha, Spain - LaCruzMarch2015_12m | ecosystem: Environmental > Aquatic > Freshwater > Lake | place: Spain... | reverse complement strand
ATATCTCATCACAATATAATAACTGTCGAATATTTGCAAGATAAATAACTGAATTTATGGACGTTGTTGACGAGCTCGACAATAATGCAAAGAATTATGCATGTACAAAAATAGTCAAAAATTAGATGTCTATGGAGATAGCTATAAATTCTATTTTCTATTTAATATATCATTTAAAATGAGATCTTCTAAGATTGAAATGAGCTGCTTAAATAAACTTTAGGTAGACAAAAGTTTTGATAATCTCATGAAATCTTCGATAATTAAGCTAGGAAAATCTTTTCTTGAGATACTTAAAGCTGAATGATTGAGCGCTCAGTTTTCTAGATCTGTTGGAATAGCTGTTGATCACAGATTCAAGAAGGATTTGAGGCTAGCTAGGCGAGAATCACCAACTAATTAGAGCAAACTCGTCTTCTATCCGATACACATAAAAAAACCTTATCACTAAAGCTAAGAGTGGAATTAATGATGACACTGAAATCTTAGATAGGATGTGAAAAGTGGCTAAGTGGCTCGATTTATGACTTTATGACATGTAATCTGGCTTATCATGAATAATGCTGGGCATAAACTAATTTTGTAGAATTTGTCCTTTCATCAGGATAAGCTTTGATTTTAGCTTCACAATTACTTCTAATGAATGTTCTCAATTCAAGTTGATGGATAAAATAGGATAAAATATTACTTTCTCCACCATACTCCTTTTTCTACGAAAAAAGAAGGTTACTGCAACAATAAAGTAGAATAATATTTCCCAAATTAGTCTTATTATGTAACAAATTGTTTCCAAGAAAACATTAAAATATACCTATTCTACAATTCATCTCTTCAGCGACTTCACTATGATTATCAATAGATCATCTATGAGTACGAAAGGCAAAATCTTGCATTTCCAGTTATTGTCAAAGACATCAATGCTAAAGGACGAGGACTCATTGCTAATTAGACAATTGAGAAAGGGGAGAACCTGCCACCACCTACTCAAGTAATATGGTTTATTTGGCTCAATCAGCTAAATATAATGAAAAGTCATCAAAAATTATCTTTTACATTTGATTTTAGGCATTGATATGCAAACAAACTATGTTATTTACCCTAATTAATATCTTTGTATCAGCTGGATTTTTCATGAAGCATGCAGATTACAAAAAGCAAAAATAAAATCCAAGTCAAAAAGATCATAGGACTCTACCGAAATAGACTAATAATCTTTATATAAGTCATCAAAAGGATTGATTATAGGAAGGACCTTTTGTACGACTACAATAGTAAGTAAACTGTGTATGACACGCAAAATTTCGAATGATTATGGATCTTTTAACTTTTAATAGTTCTTTTTGAACAATTTATTAATTAAGCTGTTCTTTTTCATTTACTTTTTAGTGTATATAATCAGGAATATGATGAGCACTAAAAAATTAGGCTTCAAAAGAATAACAAAGATTAATTGTCATAAATCATTTCTTAAGCAACTACCATAGCTAATCTCTAATTTTTCCTTGAAGCTATTTTGGGAGTCCTGAAAGTGCCACATAATTGTTGAGCTGGAGCTTATTTTATGGAGTTGGTGGTTGATATGCAGCTACATATGCTAATGAAACTTATGATCCCTTTTTACCTTTTCCAGTCTAAGCTGTAAGAGTCCAAAGATTAGTTTTAGCATAACACATATAAAATACTCCATCATCTACATAGGGAAAAAATTGGTCTTGAGTTATTTCTAATCCAGCTGCTGATTTTTTTCCAAGTTATGTAAATGTATCAGCAATAGTGTTTAAAGCATCAGACATACTTCCTTTTGCTATAATTTTCAGGGTTGCCGCTATTACGTTAACTGTTTATTGAGCCTAAAAACTTATTGAAACACTTGTGAATTGATTAAAGGCTAAAGGTTTACCGAGCTATTAAACAGTCTTAGAAACAGAAGCCTTCATGTCATCTAGCTTTTTGTTGGCTGCTTTTAATTACTCAGTGGCATCAGCAAATACTTAGTTAACACTTTGCCCACTTCCCATTAACAGTATCTTTATAATATAAATATTAGAATAGAAATATTAGAACTTATTTGTATTTTTGATTGAAATTATTGTTAACTAAAATCATATTCCTTTCTTAAAAGGTTCTTCTCGATGATAAAATAGGAGATTTTTATTTGCCAAAAATTTTATTAGAAAAAAAGAGTATTATTTCAGGCATCTTTTATATCATTCTTAAAAAAATCAAATAAAACAATGGTAAACTAAGCTCATCTTTTGATTAATAATAGATAATTTGGATTGATATTGGATCTCACACTTAATAGCAGTAAGATGTGGAGATGGGTGATAGATATTTTTTTTAGTATACACGGGATGGAGCTTCTAGAGCTTCGGGATCTAACTCAACATCTAAATCAAATATCTCAAATTGAAAAGTCACGATTTTAAAAGCTTCATCACCTGGCAAGACATATAAAATTGGTATTGCATAAAGGGGACTTGAATAAAATCGAAAATATGCTCGATAATGTGCATGGAACGGCTCAGAATATGATATCTCATCACAATATAATAACTGTCGAATATTTGCAAGATAAATAACTGAATTTATGGACGTTGTTGACGAGCTCGACAATAATGCAAAGAATTATGCATGTACAAAAATAGTCAAAAATTAGATCCATCCATGTTCATTCACCATAGGCAAGATAAAAAGATTTTCTGTTTAAGTTTAATTTTTCAGTAGTCTAGCAATTTCTCTTTATATATTAACGATCCTGGTGTCTATCCAGGATATTGCCTGCACATAGTACTATTACTTTCTTTTAAAGATGATCATCGCAGTTTATTAGATATTATTAGGGGAATTCGTTCTTTCATTATGGTTGATCCGATATAGCTGAGCTTTCTTGTGGATTTAGTTTTATTGAATTGAGCAGGAAACTAAGATCAATAAGATCATAGGACGTACGATAAGAAAATTGTATTTTATCATTTTAAACCTTTGAAATCGTACTAGAAGGCAAGAGTTTTATAACATTTCTTATTATTTTCCTAATAAATAAGTTCATTCTTTTCATAATCAGTGTTAAAACACTCTCTTTTCCATGTCTTCTTGGTATTTTTATCGCTTTTTTCGGATCTAACGATAGTTTTCATGCCGATGCTGTAGAGAGATTTTGATTTATACTTGATTATTTAGAAATTACAAGATTTGCATTGTTGAATTTATCAACGAAGTTATTCTTTATGTTATGAAATTTTACCATTGAGTAAAGCCTTTCTTGTTTTTATCGTTTTGTAAAATTAAATCATATACTCTATCCTCGACCTGTATAAGAGCTATTGTACTTTATCGACTACCATTAGATTCAATCCCACCAATATGATAAAGACTCGATTATTTGAGTATCTATCATCACTCGTATAAATTATCATATAATTAACTTTTTTCGGAATACAATTAGTCAAATTTTTAACTCAGATTTATATTGAATAAAAATAACTTAACCGCGCGGGCTAAAGCCAATCTTACTTCAACGCTAATGAAATGTCGGTAGCGTTCAGGGTGCATTGGTTTGGCAGACTAAAAATAAGAATCAAAAATTAAATCATTATCTTTGAGCATTCCTTTATACTGTGGCAGCCTCAGCACCTTTAGACCCTGTATTTGCATAAACAAACTTGAAAAAAATTGCCTTTGCATCTTTTATTTAAATTCTTATTGTCATATCTCTTTAATATTAGTGTGTCAGTTTCATACCCATTTGTAAGTGTCATAGATTACATATATTCATAATTTTTTGATTTATATCTCTTTGTTGAATGCTAATGAGCTGATTGACTTTCCTAATTCTTATTTTTATTCCTGCTTTTGGTTTCGCCTCTCTAATAAATATCTTAAAACTTATTGTTGCGAGGCTCAATCTTGAATTAGAGTTTTTATTCAATATTTTCGATATTTTAGTGATGATGGGATTGGCTGGAGGAATTATGTTTCGAGCTGTATTAATTGCTTACAGCTATATGATCGATTTCTCACTGGGAAAGTACTCTGCCATAATTGAAAACATATAATAAAGTATGTTATACTAATATTCTCTATCATGAATGGTAGATAATATTCAAATCAAGAAAATCTTTAAGAAGAAGATGATCAATTATTGAAAAAAGATTAGCCTAATCCTTCCCCTTCGGATTTCTATGAAGGATTATCCACATATCGAAAACAACTTCCTTTTCTTCCTCTGGTATAGAAACCTTTCTAAAACTCGCTATCTTCGACTATATCATAGATATGCTACAAAATTGTTGGTCTGAGTCATTTTTCTAGGAATAGCTCTTAAAAGAAGACCTAGAAGAGAATTTGAACCCATTTAAGCTATGGACAGATGCTTGATCAAACTGTAATAAGCCAGCATCTTTTAGGATATCCTTTATGCCCTGCTATTCATCTTTCACAACAACATCATTTTTAGGCTTGGTGACTTTAACTTATGGCTTTATTTATTCTTATTATTTTTGCTCTTGTTTTTACATGCTACTGGACTATTATTATTCACCTTCAAAAGCTGACGAAGATTAGCTCATATAGCCTTGCTAAATATTCTTACTGTTAGACACAACAATGATATCTTTCTTCTTTTTCATTTTGATATTTGGGGCTTGAATAGAACTGTTTCTGCTCTTTTTACTCTTCCTTTTATAGAGTTTACTCACCCCATAAATCTACTTGATAACTTATCTGTAAATTTTTATTCTCTCCTAAGAATCATATAGCTCTTCCTTAAGCATAGAAAGATTCAGCATCTTGTTTTGTATTTCTGGATAAAAATCTAATTACATCTGCATTATGAAGAGATCCTTTCTTCACAGTTGGGTTTTTCTTTGAATTGCTCCTAGCATGCTTCTACTATTTTATATATCACATTAATATTGATCTATCTAAATTCTCTCCGGAAATAAGCATGGATAATAGAGTTTAATTTTCGAAGTACCTTTCTAAGTTTTGAGTAAAAATGGTTCTTGATGCAATTATCTGATCTAGATTAAATCTGCAGTACTTTCCGGGTATTTTTTGAGCAATAACAGACCATTTATTTCCAATATCATTATGATACTGAATAAGTAGCAATTCTTCGTCGATAGTCCATTATACTTTAGCTGTCTATGTATTAATGTGATTTTCGTATCTTCATGAGAAACCATTTACCTTTCTCTGCATTGCTTGGCACTTTTTCTTGGAAGACTAAAGTCGCTTGATAGTCTTTTTGCTATTACACTCCAATTTCTGATGTTTTATTCTTCGTAGAGTTTCTTTAGGATAAGATCTTCCTCCTCAGACCAGATCTTTTTTTGACTCGAAATCATTAAAAATTATCTGAGAGACCTCAACAATCATTCGATTAATAAAACTTCTACAAATAAACGGTAAAATTAATGCGAAAATGTTCTAATATCTAAAGCCTGTTAGTTTCAAAATACTAAATTTATAATTCTCTGTTATTGCGAAATTGTGCTACTCTTTTCAATTCTCATCACAGCATTCCATACATTTTGAGTGGATGAACTCCTTTGGGTTCTATCGAGAACCTTAAAACTCTGAGTTAGTGTATAAAAACAAAAAATATTTAAATTTCTGGTGACATCGTATTTTATTATTTCATTCGATGACTTACCTTATTATAATGTAAAATTTTTAATTATTTAAATTACCTCAGAGCTCTTGAATTAGTCAATTTTTTCTCATTTTTTATTGATAATAAATGAATGCATATGATAAATGCAGAGTAAAAATCCATGATGGGATAAATCAGATGCCGCAGTTTCCGTTGGGCTGACCGTCTACATAGACCCAAGCTCGTCCTCTGTAGTGATGGTTAAAATAGCCCCATAGATTCCATCCTCCTCTCTTAGCACTTTCCCAACTCCATTGATTCCATGCGGAAATGGGTCTTCTGTTCATAAATGGCATGTAGAATCCATCATTGAATTTAGCCCATCTGGCATCTTCACCAAAGTATCCCTTGCACATATTATTACCAGTCTCGTAAGTAACGAGGTTATTTCCTTAAACAGGAACTGTGACTTGGAGTACACCTCCAGTCCATCCATCATAGTATCCACCATCGACTACTGCAAAAGGGGTATATTAAACGGCAATATTGTAGTAGGGTCTTTCAACTGTCTTGGCTGAGGTGATGCAAAGAAGAGGCAAAGTCTTATTGCAAATCTGATCGCCTTCGAAGGGGTTGCAATTATTACAGGAGAATCTGCCAGCCCAGTTGGTTTCGTAGCTGGGCCAGATGTTGGCTTGGAAAGTAAGGCCTTTCTTGATCGGTTTGACGCTGAACTGGTTGACATTAGAAATCCCGCCGTAGGCCACAGCATTTGCTATGCCAAGCAGGAGCAGCACTGCAAGTGCTACCTGTATTTGTCTCATAAACTTATTTGATTATCAATTATTAGGCCTACAAAAAATAACTGCGGATAAATAAAATAACTTTTCTCCCTTACAATAATCACATGGTTAGGGATAATTGGAAATGTATAGTTCTTCATCTTTCCTCTCTTACTATTAGCAGTATCGCATGCATAAGAAATAAATTAGTAGAGTTAACAGCCTTAGAAATAGTTGAAGCTTATATTTGAAATAGTTCAAAGCATGAAAATAGTGAGGAAAGTGTAAAAATGTTAGATTCTTCTGAATTAATAGATAAATTCAAAAAGATATTTATTATAATCCAGCACTAAAGTCATGATCATTTTATATGCGAATATTGCCCGATATTGATTGAGATTCAATATAAAATATAGTTTTCTTTGAATTCTGATCTTTAAAGTGATTGTTTGAAATTGCTACACGGCTTCTAACTCATCATGTTCGTTTTCTAGATCTAAGTTTGTTAAGCCAGAAAAATATGAACACTCAAAGAAGACAAATAATAAAATTAAAGAAATAAATTGTGCGGACTATGATTAATGATTATTTTCAATAGGCTCTTATTTTCTCTTTTAGATCCGAATCTATTAATATAATAATTGAAATAAAATAAGTATAAGTCCTTCAGCATGGCAAAGACATAAAAGAAAAGGATATAGGCAAAACCAGGACCTTAACACAAAAGAAAAAAATGTATTAAGTAAAAGAAAAGCATTGATAAGTCCTATTTAAAGTCACTTCAGACAAAATATCGTAAGCATAAATTCTAATAAATAATCGCTAGAATCCATAAAGACATAGCCAAAGGAAAAAAAATCGGTATTGGAACACATTAAATCCAACAGCAACTAAAAATTTGCAAATCATGTAGAAAATGGAACAATATAAGTAGTATGTATACTTGTAATTCTTGTGAAGATAGCTATCATAAAAAATGTTCAAAGCATCCCCCTTGTGAAGGAATATATGCTTGCGATAATTGTCTGGCTATAATCTAAAAAAAAAGTAAGAACAAATGTTTTAAATGCCAAAACAATATTTAAGATTTCAATCTTAAAAAATGCACTAAATGCTATTAGAAATATGATACAAAATGTTTTAACGAGAATAGTCCCAAATAATCTATCTGCTATGTTTGCTATTAGGTTGAGAATGCTACAAGAATGACTTTAAGTAAAGAAAAAGGTACAATTGACAAAATGAATATTAAAAAAACCAATGGCATGTTTTAATTCCATGATTTAGTCTTGCCTAGTTAGTTTTAATCATTTAAAAAATCTTTAAAAGATGCCATAGAAGAGAAAAAAATGCAATATTCCTAAAATTTGATCTACCTTTGCGACAAGGTGGATCTTGAATTGTAAAAAACTATGGATTTTGGAACAAGAATAATGAATAAAAGAGAGGTTTAATCATATAATCAATACAAAAAACAGCCAATTGGACCATTTATTCTTAAGTTTACAAAGGATAAAGGTTATGATGTAATTGCTGCTAAAAGAATACCTAAAAAATCATTAATATGCTAGTATATTGGAGAAGTCATTTCTTTAAGACAGTGTATTTTCAAGGAACAATTCAGTCAAAATGACAGTCTGATGTAGTTAGTAAATGGTATCGATGCAGACACAACACTTATAATAAGACCATAAAAGATAACGAACATTGCAAGGTTTATAAATGGTGCAGGGAAAAAGAAAGATAAGATAAATGTATAATCAACTAAATTTTACTATAAAGATAATCCTGTTATCCTTTTAATCGCAAAGAAAGATATTGAATAGGGTGAAAGCCTTATTTACGATTATAATGCTGGTGGTATTGAAGCCATGTATAACACGAGTTACTTTGTCTGATTCTAATGTTCCTAAATTTAACATGAATTATTTAAACGATTGATTTAAAAGATTTTGTAGACCGATTTAATTTGAATATATTAACGAATAATGTCACAAAGAGCTCCCTCTTAGCAAAACTATGGATCAGCTAGAAGCCCATCCAGGACTTAAAGGCCAAACGCTTATAATCGATAGGGCAGATTAGAGCCTTAATACACCGAGATTCAGATACATGAAGATTCCCCCACTCGCCATGATGTATAATTCTATATCCGCAAAATCAATAGATACTAGGTGGAAATCAGTCGACTTGAGCATGATCTTAGTGTTGCTCAGTTCAGACTATCAAAAGCTGAAGATTATGAAATCAAATACGATTCATTGTTCAAGGATAATCAGAAGGTTGCCAAAGATCATGAGGCTCTTCTAGGCGACTTTGATAAAGCTCAAAGAGATCTTAACCGATTGGAAATAGACCAAGAACAATCAAGCCACCTCATACGCGATCTTCAGGTAGAAGTAGATACACTTAAAAAAGCCAACTAGGGTCTTAGATTCAAGCAAGAGTAGCTGAGAACAAACTCAACAACAAAAGGATAAGAAGAAAGAGGTAATTTAAGAGAAACTTACAACAAGAATTTGGAAGTCTTCAAAAGAGAAAGTAAATAAATTCAATAAAAACTGAAGAAAGAGATTCAAGAGTTGAAGGGAACTGTTTCATTTCAAGAAACTATTCAAAGTTCACTGAATGCTAAGCTTGAACATATTAAACGTGAAAAAAATAATGAGATTTCAAGACTTAAAGAACTTGTTTCAAGCTTGAGAGATGAACTTGGAAATAATAATGTTTCTAATGAATAAAATGCTAGAGCATCACGAAATCAGCTAATCTCTGATACTTAGGACAGGTTAAATCATGTTAGAAACTTAGAATCTCTTATTGAAGATACTCTTATGTAGGAAATAAACAATCTCAATGAAACTCTCAATAAGAAAAACAGAGAGATTTTATTTTTGATCGAATGCGATAAGAAACAACTCTAAAGCCACGAAAGTTCTGAAAAAGCTTTAAAAAATCTAATCTAAAAACTTGAGGACAAAATTTTCACTGTTCAACGAGAGAATTAACTTTAACTTTATGAATCAGTTGAAAGACTCAAAAAGCAATACCAAGAAAATATTGATATTGCAAATAGTGAATGGTAATAAGCAAGAATAGCGCATGCGAACCATGTCGATAGTCTTAGAAAATAAATAAGCAACCAACAAAAGTAAATAGAAGTTCTTACCAATTAAAACAAGCTCATCTAAGCTATGCATACTCAAGCTAAGGTAGAAAATTCGCATTCCATCAATATGCTTAGTCAGAAGATTATTGGTATGGAAACTGAAAGAGATGATGCTTTGAAGAACTATACTACTTCGATGAAGCAAATTGAAGATGATGCAAAATCAAAACTCGATGACCTTCATACAGCTATCAAGAACAAAAACAATGAAACTTAAATATTGACCGCTCAAATCAATCTTAAAAATGGAGAAATCTCTCATCTCCTAGAGGAAATCAGCAGACTTAGAGATCTCAATAGACAGAAACTCAAAAAGCTAGAGTCTACCAATGCAACTGAACAAAACAATTTGAATAAAGAAATTTCAGATTTGAAACAAGAAGTCTTTAGACTTAAGAGGAATCTCCATGAGGTTGAGAATTAAATGGAAGATAACGAGGCTTCTTTTAAGCTTGATAAATAACTTTCTAGTCAATAGCTTCAAACCTAAAGACAGGCGAATGAGCTTCTAAAATCTCGAAACAAATTCCTTGCAGAATGGTGCCATGAGCTCGATAGAGACCTTAAACTTTAAAGAGTAAGCAATGTTAATATACTCCATGATCAAAATATTTCCCAAAGGGAGAATATTCAAATCAGAGAAGAAGTCAGAGTTGAATTGTAAGCTGTGAAGAATAAGTAACTTGAGCAAGTTAGAAATATTCATAAATTGGAGAAAAACAGGCTTTAGAGTTAGTTGGCCAAAAGAGAACATGAACTCCGTGACAAGAAAGAATAACTTGGAAGATTGCTTGTTCAATATAAGGCCTTGGAAGGAAAGGTCGGAAAATCATCGAAAGTTGATAAGAG
>Ga0247834_1008395_pt1 | contig 10409 bp, 8 predicted proteins | sample LaCruzMarch2015__8_FD_187118 | JGI IMG/M metagenome (GOLD analysis project Ga0247834, IMG submission 187118) | Freshwater microbial communities from meromictic Lake La Cruz, Castile-La Mancha, Spain - LaCruzMarch2015_12m | ecosystem: Environmental > Aquatic > Freshwater > Lake | place: Spain... | reverse complement strand
AAAATAGTAGGAGTCTGCATTTAAATATGTGAAGCCTGTTCTTAGAAAAGATTATATAATTGAGATGCATAAAAGGATTAATATATATAGAAATTTTAAATCATAAGTATCTGAGAAAATTATCATATAATTCGGAAATCTAATGATTTATCTCCTAAAATAGTTGATAAAAATTTAAAATAAGTATGGTTATAAAGTTCCTTTGATCATTACCTAACACAAATCCCATAAATCAAAAGATGGTAGCTTCTATGCGGTTGTAATTCTAAGAATTAACGAGCATTTCCTTATGTCTTTGATTCCGAAGCTTGAAAAGAGTCAAGATATGTTCGTTCATATGGAACGATCTGTTCCCACGATTATTAAGCCATTACCGTGGATGGATATGGATATAGGAGGTTATTATTCACAGGCAACAAATGTTATGAGATTTAGCAACTGCCCTGTTCAATAAAGAGTTATTAAAATTGCAGACAATGATCGCATATTCAAAGTACTTGACTTTTTGTCATCAACACCTTGGAAAATCAATCGGGAGGTTTTAGATATTGTTGAGTAAATTTGGAAAGAAGGAGGGAAACAAAATTACATTCCTAAAAGATATTCGGAAATGCTCAGTAGATACTTGGCTTAATATAAACTTTAAAAATAGATGAAGAAGAGACGTGAACTATCAAGAAAAATTCAGTATTTAAGAGATGAGCACTCTTTAAGAAGCGATTTCTTATTAAAACTGAATATAGCTCAGACTTTTAGCCGTGTTGACTCCTTCTTTTATCCTCATAATATTGATTTTAGAGGGAGAGTATATCCTATTCCTCCGCATTTCAATCATATTGGTAATGATCTGGTGAGAGGTTTATTGTTATTCGGTTAAGGAAAAAAACTCGGAACTAATGGTCTAAAATGGCTTAAAATTCATACAGCTAATTTGATGGGTAAAGATAAAGCCACTCTACAAGAAAAGTTAATATTTGTTGAACAGAATATTGATAAAATCCACAGATTTGCTGCAAATCCCCTGTCAGATAGGTAATGGCTTGGATACGAAGACTGTTGGCAAGCAATTTCCTCAATTATAGATCTTTCTCATGCCCTAAGAAGTCCAGTACCATAGGAATATATCTCTTATCTTCATATCCATCAAGATGGCAGCTGCAATGGTTTACAGCATTATGCAGCTCTTGGTCGTGATTTTGAAGGAGCTCATCAAGTCAATTTAGGACCAGGATAAAAGCCCAGTGATATTTACACTCACGTCTCTAAGATGGTTACAAAAATGATTAATGAATAAATCTAAAATTCCTAAGGGGATATAATTCTTCAAGCCATGGCAAAGAAGCTTTCCTAAAATATAAAGAGAAAAACGATAAAGCAAACAGTGATGACAAGTGTATATGGAGTAACTTTCATTGGAGCAAGATAGCAGATCTATCGTCAACTTCGTGACCAAAATTTCTTGACTTAATAATAATCATATCAGGCAAGTTTATATGTAGCTAAATTAACTTTAAAGGCGATTTCTAATTTATTCACTGGTGCTCAATAAATCAAGAATTGGTTTAGGAATTGTGCCAGTTTGGTGAGTAAGACTGGTAATCCAGTCGGATGGATATCACCGCTTGGGTTACCTATTGTACAACCTTATAGAAAAGAATCAAAAATTGATATTATTAAGACTGTCTCTCATAATATGCAAGTGCCAAAGGAAATAGAGAATGTATTTATGCTATAATATAGATTCCTGTAAATACTTCGAAACAGACATCTGCTTTCCCCCCAAATTTCGTACATTCTTTGGATTCAAGTCATATGATGTATACAGCTGAAGTTTGTAAATAAAGGTAATCATTCTTTTAACTCAGAAATATAATGTTTGCTGCAGTGCATGATAGCTACTGGACTCACGCAAGCTCGGTTGATTAGATGAACGTCATCCTTCGAGAGCAGTTCATCCGACTTCACAGTGAGCCATTGCTTGAAAATTTCAAAAAATCATTAGAAAATAGATATCCATAACTATAGTTCCCACCAGTCCCATAGCGAGGAAATTTCGATTTAGAGAAGATCAAATAAAGTATTTATTTTTTCTCCTGAGCGATTCCGGCTATACTTATGCTTTATATGATTTTTATCATAAATACTTACAAAGAATATGGGAATATTATATACAATCACAGCATACTTTTACCCTGTAAATAACACGCTCTCAGAAGCAAAGATTCGTACACAAGGTCAAAAGCTAATAATTCGTATAAAAAATCTGCAATATAAGCTTCAGCAAAATACATTCAAATAGTAATAGGGTCTGATTTCTCAAATAAAGCAGCAGAGTCTTGCCCGTAGTAGGGAGGGATAATGCATACGGATGAATCAGATAATCTAAAATAGTTAGAAAAGACTAGGTAAATAAGTAATAACATAGTTTATGATTAAGTTATCTACTGCTTGGACAAAATTATCGCCGAAGCGAGATCACTGCAAGATGCTCCTAATTATATCAGTAATGAGTGTTTACTAGCCATATCATCATTAATTTATGTCTATAAACCTCTTTAATTGGATCAATATCTTAATCTAAAAGAATTCATTCCTTAACCTTATCCAAATATCGATATATCCAAAATTCGCCCACTATTACAAAAATATCTAAAGAAAGAAATCATATCCGATTACTAAAGAAACTTATATATTTTATAGCTACAGCAAAGAACATAATTTTCACTATAGTACATTAACGCAGCAGGGCACAATTTCTCAAAAAATCCAATTTCTCCAATTGATGACACTCCTTCTTCCCAAATGTTTGCTATAACACTTGAAGAGTTGCATGTTGATAATGAAGAGCAGTAATGATCAGTTTATGTCATATATAATTAACTCTTGTATTTGTAATATTTATTTTAGCATAAAAAGCTGATGATTTACTCAGTTATTGCGAGGTAAAGAAAATCATTGATTTCACATACTTCATATAAAGGAAATTTTCCAGCTGTTGCTCAATAAGTAGTTTTGTAATGATTTAGGTCTTGAGTAAGCTCGATCCCAGCAAACAATTTGCGCAATTCTGTACTCTAGAATATACATTCATAGCTTTAAATAAAGAGAATATTAACTTCTTAGTAATGGTAGAAAAATCAGTAATGCTATCTTAATACAGTATTAAATAAGAATTGCAGTCTCTTTTCTAAAAAAAATTGAATCCTAATTTTTTACTATGTATGATGCTACAACCAGAAATTAGGGTGTAGCAGATGTTTTCACAGGATTTATATCAGTTTTGGAACAAACCATGGAGAAATACAATAAGAAAGAAGAAGTGGATAAGATGTCTAAACTAAAAAGCTAATTGGCCGAATTAGAAAAAGTTTCCCAACAAAATATGACGATAATTAAAAAGAGGGAATAGGCAAAAGATATAATATTAAAATTACAGATTACTAAAGCTAAAATATATCAAGAGACATTATAATAATAATAGTCTCTGTTATCTTTAGTAAAGCTATAAAAAAAAGATAGAGATCATGTGAGTTAATAGCTGAGGATGAATAAAATAATCAAGAATAGTTAAAGAAGTATAGTCTATAGTATAGTGATATCCTGCTTTAAAACAATTGTTAACGAATATTCTACGCTAGCCAAAGATCCTGCTCATATTAGTAATAGTTCCTTACTTGCGATATGGTCTCTAAGCTATGCTTACAAATCACTTAAGCTTGAGAAATATATTCCTCTCAAATAATTGATTCCAGAGTCTCTTCTTAAAAGTTAGATTGAGAAGATTCATCCCTTGCTCTAAAAATACATTGCAAAGTAATATATTTCTGCTTATGAAAGAAATCGATATATTTTATAGCTCATAAAAAGAACAGGCATTTCATTCGACCAAATCAATGAGGGATAACATAATTTCACAAAAGATATTTAACTCCTTGAATAAATATCTCCAACCTAACGGATGTTTCTTAATAAAAAAGAGGATTTAAAATAGGAAAATAAAGAAAAAGTATGATTATATGATATTTTTGTACTTGGATTAATTACATAGATTTTTTATTGTTTTTTAATAGATCAGAATGTCGATGATTTATTGCTTGGTCGCAAGAGAAAGACTCCTTTTAGTTGACTATACTTCTTTCAGTGGAAATTTCTCAACTGTTGCTGTTGATGTAACTTATCAATTACTAAGGTTCTTGGCAAAACTAATCTGAGTAAAACATTCGGACAATACGCAACCGCGAACTATAACTTTTATACGTTTGTGAAAGAGTCTTTTGTATTCTTGGTTATGGTAGAAGCTTCTGTAAGATTCAATTTATTCAGTATGAGACAAGAATTGCGGTCAATTTCTTGAAAAAAATTCAAGAAACATTTTTTGCAAGATATGATAGTAATAAAAGAAATTCTGCTGTTGGACACTCTTTAAAAGATTTCAAGCCTATCCTCCAAGAATGGATGGGAAAGTATAACAACAAAGAGGAAGTTGATAAACTAGCCAATCTTCGAAAGAATTTGAGTGAGCTCTAGGAACAATCCTTGAGGAATATGGATCAAATCATTCAGAGAGGATAGAAAATCGATATTTTGGTAAAGAAGAGTGAGACTTTGGCAGATCAATCCTATGATTTTAGGGATACATCCAGGAAGGTTAAGAATAAAATGTGGTGGAAGAATAAGAAAGTACTAATTGGAATCATATTAGCAGTTGTAGTCATACTAGCAATAGTAGTTATTATCGTTGCCACGTGATATGAATACCAATCTGTATAAAAGTTAAAGTCCCCAACTTATTCACAATAATGAAATAAATTAAACAAGAATATTACTCTTATTTTTACGCATTAGTCGCTAGTTTTCTAAATGTTTTTCACCTTTTAAAATCAACATTATTTAAAAAATTGTCAGTTTAAAGATAGAAGTAAAAAGAGTCACGTAGAAAGTTCTAAATTTTTAATATAATAATCATTATCTTTCCTCTTGCATTCTTGGGATATTGCCCATTAAATTCTCTCTTTTCTCTAAAGATATTCCTCCTATTACTCTATTTGTTGTATTATGAATAAGCTCATTAATAGGGTGGCCTTGTTTATCACTCCTTTGGTATAGAATTTAAGTAAGAAACAGTTCTATGATTTTGAAAATGATCCAAATAGTAAAAACTGATCTAAAGATAGCAATGACATTAAAATTCTCCGCGATATTTTACATAAAACACTATGAAATATTATATAGAATTTATTTGCCTTCCTTTTACTAGAAAAGAAAGAATGCTATTTTCCTTTGTTTTATAATAATTTGAGTATTTTTGCTTGAGAATCGGTATCGGGACCGATGATAAAGATAATAATATAGTAAACAAATAAAAGAATATGAAAGCATTGTTCTTCGAGCCTGGTGAAAAATTCAAATTAACACAAAGATAAGAGTATATAAAGGTGACTAATAATCTTGACTCACAATACTATGTATTGGAAAGGGTAAAAAATGGGTCAAAGGATTATCTAATTGATCATTTTTTCTCTAACTCGCATCCACAACTTGTGGATTACTATACTTCTTGGAGAGAAACTGAGATGGTTCAAGAAGAAGCGCCTATAGCCAAAAAAATAAAAGAGAAAAAAAGTATAATGGGTGGTTTTTTGGGGAAGAAGACAAAAAATGAGAGTGGTAAAAATACACAAAAAGAAATAAAAGAAGAAGTGCAAATTAATACAGTTCAATAATAGGTTTTATATATACAACTGGAGACTTTTACAATAGTAAATACACCGAAAGATCATTTATAAGCTCTTTAGTTTATGGCTCTAATATATCTTCTTGCCAAGAGAATAAATCAAAAATTTTAACATTGGCCAAGGTTAATTCCTGTTATAACTGAATCTAAAAGATATAAATTTCTTAAAAGAGGAGCAAATTTATAGTAAGAGCTAACATACTTTTTTGAGTTTATGTTCAAGGAGGGCTAGTAAAGAAGTATTGCATTGGAAAAATGGAATCCTTAGATTAATTGCAAGTTGAGTGGGCTAGAAAAATAATAAGAAAAAAAATACACTTTAGGGAAACTTCTTAAGCTCTAATTATAAAACCTTTTAAACAAATAATTTCCTGTAAAATTAAAGAAAGGGCAATAATTAATCCAAATAAACATCTGCATAAAGGATCCCCAAACTATCTATATTCAATAAACATCACAGGCCATAAACATCGATTAATATGAAATATCTTATTATCATCAAGATCAATAGACAAGACAGATAATAATGTAGCATATTATAGATAGTACCTTGATACTTGAAGGAAATAGATCAAATCTTTTGATAAAATATCTCAAACAGTTTGTTATTGCGTGATTTACTAAATTTATATCATTTATTACAAATGCTTAGAAAACAGATGACTTTATCCAAAGAGGGGACGAAGGCACAGGAAACGAATAAAGATCTAATGAAACCTCAAGTAGGATCAAAGACAAATTTGGGGTCAAATACAGGGTTAGGAAAATTGTTAGAGAAAGAAAAGTTTAGTAAGGATCGTATAGCTGAATTGGTTGCTAATAATAAAATAAGTAAGAATTACATAATAAGGAATAAACTAAGAAGTAAAATGAAATCGTGAATATAATTTCAGCTCAGCTCATGAACAATAATCGCAAAAAATTTAAATAATTTCCAGGTGACTTCAAAAAAGTCCTCGAGCTTAAGTCCACTCCCCAATCGTTTCAAAACATCGATTTAAAAACATTTCTAACAACCAAAACTTAAGGAAGATTTAAACCCTTTTAATACATCTGATATTATCTGATGTATTTATACTAATTAGATTCTATTCACAAATGCTTGTAACAATCATTGCTGTTGACAACGAACTTGTTGAGGACCACGTCCTCCTCCCATATAACTCTACTGTTCCTCGTCTTAATATCCTCCTGTAGGATTAGCGTTCAAATCATTCTCTTGGAATTCTTCAAGAATTTTGTTTTTATTATTTTTACTATAGCCGTCAGTCTTAACTACATTTCCTCCAAGAATCTTCGCAATGTTAGTGAGATTAGCAGCTGAAAGGAAATTCTTTTTGGGGAAATCAACTAAAAATTCTATATAGAGATGTCCATAAGACATAGGATCTTTGTAAAATGGTAATCCAAGATTTTTGATAGTTTTAAGCTCCTCATGATGTAAAATTTCTCCAGGAGCGGTTGCGATTATGTGCTTTTTACCATCCAAATGGTTTAATTCAATAGTGACTCCAGTAAGGGCTTCAAGTAAAGAAATTTTTTTGACGATAACAAGATCAGCTCCTCTTCTTTGGAATTATTTATGCTTTCTTATCTTTATGCGAACGTAGACATCACCTGCAATAATTCCAGGCTAAATTATTATTTAATTACATATTCGTCATGTTCTCCAGTAAAGATATAGTCATGCTCATTTGGGCAACCAGTTTCAATTGCAACCTCTAGAACTCGATCAGCTCGTACTACTTTCTTTCCTTTGCAGTTTTTGCAACGATCTTATTATTTCACTTTTTCTCCTTCGCCATCACAATCAGGGCATTTTCCTTGGCTTTGAGAATACATGCCTGGACCAAGTTGAACTAGTCTTGTAACGACTCCAACACCTTTACATTTAGTACATTTTGTAACATCTTTTCCTCCCTTACCGTCACAGGGCTCGCAAATTCTGTTTCTTCAATATTTAGAGTATTACCTTGTGATTTTTATTTCTTTCATCGCACCGTGGTAGATATCCTCCAAAGTGACTTCAAGTTCAATAAGCTTTGGTTTACCCTTTTTAGGTCCTGAAGGCTTTCTTCCTCCACCACCCATGAAATCAAAGAGTCCTCCGAATCCAGATCCTCCTGGGGGACCTCCATTCTTGACACCTTCCTCTCCATAGTCATCATACAATTGCCTTTTCTCTGGATTAGAAAGTACCTAATAAGCTGCAGTCACCTATTTGAATTTATCTGGATCTCCACCTTTATCTGGATGTTCCTTTAAGGCTTTCTTACGGAAAGCTTTTCTAATCTCTTATGTTGTTGCTTTCTTGTCAACGTTAAGTAGCTCGTAGAATTTGTTAGTGTCAACTTCTTATTTTTTTTGGGCGGGTCGCTCCTCATCATCATCGTTACCGAATCCTCCGAATCCGTCGAAGCCTCTAAAACCACCACTGAACATGTTGTCGATTAATTAAATAATACTTAAATAGCATCAGTTCACTAATTTACAGCCAACTATTGAATTGCCAAAAGGAAAGGGGAGTTCAACGGCTTTCTTCTGCTTAGGAGCCTAAAGCGGCTATTTGCGCTAAAGCTTTTGATTTTACAGTATCACGATGTGTTTCTCCTTGATCTGTAATTTTTCTAAGCACATTCATTTGCTCTTCTCCTTAGCTGACTGCTCTGCTATGGAGGCGCTTACAAACTTAGGTATTGTCACATGCTTATTGCCAATTATTTGAGCATCCGTTATGTTTTGAAGGACTACTTTCCTAGTATTTGCTTAGATCTTTTTGATCGAGTCCGCTCTCTAGCTCATCATCAGTGAGATATTTTTGCCGATTCCAAAGTTATTTTAGCTTTCTCATTACCTTAGATGAGCGTGATAGTCTGATTCTACTCTGAGATTCAGATTCGTGAGATTCATATTATGACAAATAAGTGGCCTTCTTGCTGCCAACACATCCGTTTCCTGTTGGCTTGCCGTCCATTCTCCTAAATCAATAATATCACCTAACAATTACAACATTTCCCTCATAATTTTCTTTCATTTTTTGAATTTTTAAAAATCTTTCGGTCATGATTATGAATGATTGATAGGCTTTATGAAATTTTTGCTTTGTTTCAATAAAATAATAAATATAAACAAAAAATGATGGAGGAATCGACGAAAAGTATTTTACCTGGGAATTCAAAACTTGATTCTCTTGATGCTTTTATGACAGCTGTTCCAGGGTAAGACCCAAGTACTCGATTACGTCACTATGTTTAGCAACTTTAAAGCAAATTAGATTATGCAAAATGGAAACAAAACCTTGTTTTGAAGTATAACTATCTTCCAATGAAAAGAGTAACGTAAAAGATAAGTAATTAACGGGTAAATTATGTGAAAAAAATTGCATAAGAAGAACTTGCTTGTGCGAAGATGCTTTCAGGCAAATAAATAACTGTTCAGCTTGATAGATTTAGAGAATTTAGCAAGAAATTAGCAGAAAAAATCGAATAGATATAATTAAAGATTTCATAATAAACCCTTAAAAAATAAATGATGGAGAGAGAAGCATATTAGAAACGTTTAATACTAAAAAACATAATGAAAGATAATATGTAAGTAGTGAAGGCAAACCTTGTTAAAGCTGGTGTGACAACAAAATAAGATATCATAATACTTGTTCGTTCGAAAAGTACCAAGGATCGTTTTAATCATATATCAACTTTGGATACAAAACGTAATAATACATAGAGAAAATTAAGCCAAGCGCAGAGATCCCATTTAACGGGTCCGGCTACATCACGTTAGAAGCGAAATATTTCCACTACATGCAGACTTTTTTAATAATGTTTGAATATGCTAATGATATCAATAAAATCAATGAAAAGTTCCTAAGATATACAAGAAGGAATTTATTTGGATGTAATGAGTAAGACTGAGAAAAAGCCTATTGAAAGATATTCACTAAAGAGTAAAATTAGTGAGGTATTGCATTCTAAATTTGGAACAATGCAGCAGGTACGTGAGAAAAATGAGAAAAATAAAATTGATTTTTAGATGGACTGGTCAACCTTCAAAGAACTGAATTGGAAACAAATAATGGGTATATTAATGGTAAAAGATAAAAATTGTGTGAAAACTAAGAAATTACTTCTGCTTCAATGAATAATTTTCCAATGATTTGCATTCTGTATTATTTTTCCTGTAAGATTGTTATATTTAGTATGTTTAATAATAGTGATATCAAATATCCTCGTTTCGAGGATGACCTGTATATTCTGATCACACATTTTTCTTAGCTAGGCGATCAAGCTGTTTGATTGAATCTTAGCTGAATGTTGAAAGATTAAAAAATGAGTTATAGTTGAAGCATTTGCGGTTGGGGGTTTCTGTTGATATGGGGAGAGCCAAGAACGGAGCACATTTTAGACCAATCTCAATATCTAACGGAGGAAACTGATGATCTTAAGCCCACATTTTCATGAAATCATGAAATAATGACATATACTCATCTTTGTAAATGTAGCTCTGGCGAATCTACATATGATATTTCTTACAATTATCAATAGAACTGGCTATTATAGCTTTTAAATCTTCATTTCCATAAAATTAAGTTTATTTTCTAAAAAGAACAAATTGAGAGCCAACCTCTATACTCCGCAATTGAAGCTTTGATAGACTTAATAGAGATATTTATACG
>Ga0247834_1008391_pt1 | contig 10412 bp, 6 predicted proteins | sample LaCruzMarch2015__8_FD_187118 | JGI IMG/M metagenome (GOLD analysis project Ga0247834, IMG submission 187118) | Freshwater microbial communities from meromictic Lake La Cruz, Castile-La Mancha, Spain - LaCruzMarch2015_12m | ecosystem: Environmental > Aquatic > Freshwater > Lake | place: Spain... | reverse complement strand
GCTCCATTATGTCCTTGTAGACCTTGGAAGCCTTGGTTACCTTGTGCTCCAATATGTCCTTGCAGACCTTGGAAGCCTTGATTACCTTGTGCTCCAGTATGCCCTTGGAAGCCTTGGTTACCTTGTGCTCCAGTATGTCCTTGCAGGCCTTGGAAACCTTGATTTCCTTGTGCTCCAGTATGTCCTTGTAGACCTTGGAAGCCTTGATTGCCTTGTGCTCCAGTATGCCCTTGGAAGCCTTGGTTACCTTGTGCTCCAGTATGTCCTTGCAGGCCTTGGAAACCTTGATTTCCTTGTGCTCCAGTATGTCCTTGTAGACCTTGGAAGCCTTGATTACCTTGTGCTCCAGTATGTCCTTGTAAACCTTGGAAGCCTTGGTTACCTTGATTTCCTTGTGCTCCTGTGTGTCCTTGTAGACCTTGGAAGCCCTGATAACCTTGAGATCCAAATAATTTAGATTCATCTGTTATATCACCTGCATAATCATATGATGGAGGTAAAGGTAAACCAGTAGAACCTAAACCAGTTCCCATATAAACAAATAAATCGCCTCCAGTAATTAAAACAAATTCACCAATATTAGAAGTATTACAATTAATACCAGCTAAACCAGTATAACTACCAGTAGTAGCAAAAATTACAAATCCTTGTCCCTGTAATCCTATTAATCCCTGAAAACCCTGATTACCTTGTTCTCCAGTAAATCCTTGATATCCTTGGAAACCCTGATTACCTTGTTCTCCAGTATGTCCCTGATATCCTTGAAAACCCTGATTACCTTGTTCTCCAGTATGTCCCTGATATCCTTGAAAACCTTGGTTACCTTGTTCTCCAGTATGTCCCTGATATCCTTGAAAACCTTGGTTACCTTGTTCTCCAGTATGTCCTTGATAACCTTGAAACCCCTGATTACCTTGTTCTCCAGTATGTCCTTGATATCCCTGAAAACCTTGATTACCTTGTGCTCCAGTATGTCCTTGATATCCCTGATAACCTTGATTACCTTGTGCTCCAGTATGTCCTTGATATCCCTGATAACCTTGATTACCCTGTGATCCAGTCGATCCTATTGCACCCGATATTATAAAATATAATGGATTATATGTTGTTGTAGGATTAGAATATGTATTTATAGTAACTCTAGAATTAGATAAATCAACATCACTTGTAAATGTAGATAATAAATTATTATTATTATAAGTATATGCTGTTTTATTATTATAATAAACATATAAAATATCATTTGGATTAATATTAATAGGAGTAATTGGAGTTCCACTTACATTTAAATTTAAAGTATAAATACTACTATTAACAGTAACCACTAAATTATAATAATTACTAATATTGTTTTGACTTATAATTAGATAATCAACTCTAGAACCATTGGTTAAAGAAGGAACAATAAACTTAAATATAAAACCTTCATTATTACCACCATATTGTTCATTAAAATATAATGTTGTATTAGGATCAATAGAATATGAAGAAGGACCTATTTGGCTATAAGAACCAGATACTAAGGTAACAGTATTAAAAGAAAAATATGAACCTTGTAAACCAGTTACTCCCTGAGACCCTTGAAATCCCTGAAACCCCTGAAACCCCTGAAATCCTTGATTACCTTGAGACCCTGTATGTCCTTGTATACCTTGATAGCCTTGTAATCCAGTATGTCCTTGATTACCTTGATTACCTTGATTACCTTGATCTCCAGTAAAACCTTGATAACCTTGATAACCTTGTGATCCAGAGTGTCCTTGAAACCCTTGAAACCCTTGAAACCCTTGAAACCCCTGATATCCTTGACTACCAGTATATCCTTGTAATCCTTGTAAACCTTGTAAACCTTGATTACCTTGTGCTCCAGTATGTCCTTGTATACCTTGATCTCCAGTAAATCCTTGATAGCCTTGATAACCTTGATAACCCTGATAACCTTGAAATCCTTGGAATCCTTGATAACCCTGTGCTCCTGTGTGTCCTTGATAACCTTGTAATCCTTGGAAACCTTGATTACCTTGTAATCCAGTATGTCCTTGATAACCTTGTAAACCTTGATTACCAATAAATCCTTGATTACCTTGATTACCTTGGTTACCAGTATGCCCTTGTATACCTTGATCGCCAGTAAATCCTTGAAACCCTTGAAATCCTTGTTGACCAGTATGTCCTTGAATACCTTGAATACCTTGAATACCTTGTTGACCTGTAAATCCTTGATAGCCTTGAAGTCCTTGAAATCCTTGATAGCCTTGATTTCCCTGAAATCCTTGATATCCAATTAATCCTTGAAGTCCTTGATAACCCTGAAGGCCTTGATAGCCCTGATTACCTTGATTACCTTGATTACCTTGATTGCCAGTATGACCTTGTATACCCTGAATACCTTGATAACCAATTAATCCTTGATAACCAATTAATCCTTGATAACCTTGAGGTCCAAATAATTTAGATTCATCTGTTATATCACCTGCATAATCATATGATGGAGGTAAAGGTAAACCAGTAGAACCTAAACCAGTTCCCATATAAACAAATAAATCGCCTCCAGTAATTAAAACAAATTCGCCAATATTAGAAGTATTACAATTAATACCAGCCAAACCAGTATAACTACCAGTAGTAGCAAAAATTACAAATCCTTGACCTTCTATACCTTGAGTACCTACATTTCCTTGATAACCCTGATAACCCTGTTGTCCAGTAAATCCTTGAAACCCTTGATTACCTTGAAACCCTTGATTACCTTGAAATCCTTGAATACCTTGTGCTCCTGTTGATCCTATTGCTCCTGAAACTATAAAATATAATGGATTATATATTGTTGTAGGATTAGAATATGTATTTATAGTAACTCTAGAATTAGATAAATCAACATCACTTGTAAATGTAGATAATAAATTATTATTATTATAAGTATATGCTGTCTTATTATTATAATAAACATATAAAATATCATTTGGATTAATATTAATAGGAATAATTGGAGTTCCACTTACATTTAAATTTAAAGTATAAATACTACTATTAACAGTAACCACTAAATTATAATAATTGCTAACATTATTTTGGCTTATAATTAAATAATCAACTCTAGAACCATTAGTTAAAGAAGGAACTGAAAATTTAAATATAAAACCTTCATTATTACCACCATACTGTTCATTAAAATATAATGTTGTTCCTCCTGCGATAGAATAAGATGAAGAATCTAATTGTGTATAAGAACCAGATAACAAAGTAACAGTATTAACTGGAAAAAAAGATCCTTGATAACCGATTATACCTTGACTTCCCTGAAATCCCTGATTGCCTTGAAATCCCTGATTACCTTGAAATCCCTGATTACCTTGAAATCCCTGATTACCTTGAAATCCTTGATAACCTTGACTGCCAGTGACACCTTGTATGCCTTGAAATCCTTGAAATCCTTGAAACCCCTGATAACCAATTAAACCTTGAAATCCCTGAGGCCCTTGATAACCTTGATAACCTTGATAACCTTGATAACCTTGATAACCTTGTAAACCTTGATAACCTTGTAAACCTTGTAAACCTTGAGGACCAGTAGCACCAGTATTAGTAGAACTACCAGCTAAACCTTGAAAACCTTGAGATCCAGTATAACCAGTAGAACCAGTAGTTCCAGTTCCACCGCCTCCTCCAACATTAGATAATAAACCTAATAAAATAGCTTCATTAATAATAGCAGAGGTAGGCGTGCCTATATCAGATCTAGAAGAATCAATAAGAATATTTTTGTTTTTAATATTTAGATAATTATTTTGAATCGTAGATCCACTCATAACATTTATGTATTTATATAATTATAATATTAAAATTATTTATTTTAATAAAAAATAAATAATAAAAAATAAATTTTATCTTATAATGGAAAATTTATAAACATTCATCATATAATTCAATAATATCTTTTTTATTTAATATCATATAAGTTAATAAAACATTAATAATATTTTGAAGAGATGTAATATTTAATTTATCAACATTATTATTAGTAAAATCAATAATTAAAACATCAGCAATATTTTTAGTTTCTTTAAAATCATTAGGATATTTATAATTTTTTTTATATCTAGATTCATTATCTATTTTATCGTATTTAAATTCAATTTTTTTAGAATCAGGAAAAACATTATAAAAATTATACAAATCTTTATCTTTAGTTAAATTTCTATCAAATCCATATACTCTATTAAATAATAATGTTCCATAACCATCTAAATAGAAATTTGATCTTTCTCCGCCTCTTTCTTTATGAATAGAACTTTTTTCATTTAATAATAAAAAGAAACTAATAAAATCATCAATAGTCATAAAATGTTTTAATATAGGTATATCTATATATTCTATAAATGAAATTAAATTATATAAAAAATAACCTTCATATGTTCTTTCTATATAATTAAAAGTTTTATCGATAATAATAGATGATTTATCTTCTTTATAATCAAAATAAAATAAAATTTTTTTAATAATATCTTTTTTATGATTATCATTTTTTATAAATTGCTGTTCTATTTCTATACTTAATTTAAAATTAAATATATATTTATCTTCATTTGATTTTTCTCTATTTAATAAAGTTAAATAACATTTAAAATAATTATCTTTATTAGTTTTATTAATATTGTTAAAATCTTCTTCCTCTTTAAACATAATATAAAATTTTAATATATCTTTATATCCCTCTTTAATAAAATCTTTATCATCTTTATTTAAAAACCATTCACGTGGTAAATCAAAATCTCTATAAATTTTATTAAAATCTTTTAAATTAATAAAAGGAATATCTCTAGAAGGAATAAAATTATTAAAAATTTCATAAATATCAATATATGAATTAAAATATATATCTAATTTAGAACTTTTATCAATACGAGTAGAAGATACATTATTAATAATACTTTTATTAAAATAATCATCATATAATGTTTCTATATTTAAATAATTATTTAAAAATAATTTTTCAGATTGACTATTATCAAAAAAAGTTAAAAATCTATCTTTTAATTTTAATTTAAATTGATTTAATTTCTTTAAGTTATCACTATCTAGATTTTCTATATTTAAAATTTTAAATATATAACTTGTATTTATATTATTCTTATCAATTGATTTTATATAATTATTTATATCTTCTACACTTTGTATATTTGTATTAAATGCTCCTAACATTGACATTAATATAATAATATCATATTCATCTACATGATTAAATATAATATTTACTTTATTTAAAAAATCATAAAAATTATTAAATGTTATGTCTATAAGACCATTCTCTTTTAATATTCCTTCCATATATTTTTGAACATCAAAATATAAATTATAACATAACCAATTAATAGAATTAATTTGTTGTTTAAAATAACCAGTATATTGATTAAAAATTTCTTTTTTTAAAAAGAAATCATTTTCTTTAGATTTAATAATAATATAATCGGTATTAAATTTAATATTTTCATCAAATCCTTTAATAACAGTGTTAGAAGCTATTTTTAATTTAATAATATTTTTAGAATATAAGTCTTCTATAATTTCAAAAGGTCTTACATAATATAAATTATTATATTCTTCAATTATATCTTTATAATCAGATGACTTCTCTTCTTTATCACTATTAACAAAAATAGAAGATAATACAACTTCAATTTTTAATTTATTAGACATTTGAATTATATTATCTATAAATAATATAATTTATATTTAAAAATATATTAATTAAATATATTTAAATGTTAAATTTAATATATAATCTAAAACATAAATTAATTGAACTTTATAATAATTTAATATTTAAAAATAGAAAGAATCTAATTTATAAAAAAGAAAAATTATATAAAGGAAAAATTAGATATTTTTATTTAATTTAATAAATTTTATTATTAAATTTTATAAATGTCTTATTTTATAAATATAATAAATCAAATACCTTCTGAAATTTTAAATCTATTAACTCATAATATGAATATTATGAATCAACCTTTTTATAATATAATTGAAAATAATAATTCATCTTCTATTCATTACAATTCTTACAATAGTTATAATGAAAATTTTATAGGTCAAAATAATGAAGAATTATCTCTAAATATTGATATATGTTATTCTTATTTTAATAATCTAATTCAAAATGAAAAAGAAAACAATCCTTCTTTATTTATAATTCAAAATTTAAACCAATATATAGATACAACTATAATTAGTCATATAATTAAATTATGGAATAAATCAAAAGAAGGAATATTACCAACATTAGAAGAGATATTAGAAGAATTATATAAAAATAAATGTTATTGTACTAATAATTATAATTCTAATCATGTCAAAGATTTATATAGATTTTATATTTTAAATTATAAAAAAATTCCTGACTGTATAACTATTGAATTATCTATCGAATATAAATTATTACATTCAAGATTTCCAAACGAAGAAGAATTAAATGAGATATTAAATAGAAGAATACAATTTGAACTATCCCCAGAAGATTATTATCAAGAAGATAAAATAAATATAGGAATAGAAAATCTAGATAAAATAAAAATACATAAATATACAGAACATGAAAATATATCATGTTCAATATGTCAAAATGATATAATAAAAGATCAACAATATATAAATTTAGAACCATGTGGTCATAAATTTCATTATAATAATAGTGATTGTTTAGATGAAGCTTCGATTGTAAATTGGTTAGAAAATAATAATAAATGTCCAAATTGTAAATGTAATATAAACATAGAAAAAGAATAATTATTTTTCTAATTCTAAACGAGTATATTCTAATAAAATATGTTGTAATCTACAAGGAAAATTACGAATATCAAATTTAATATCATATAAATTTTCATCTTGTTTATTTTGATTTAATTTAGACCCTTTAAATGGAATATCAAAAATTTCATCACTACCAAATCTTAAATTATAAATACGAATTAAAACAAATAATACATTTTGAATATTATGTATATTTGATCTATTAGTAAATAATTTTCTTAAATTCTCCACTAATTCAATTAATTCATTATGTGAACATTCTTCTCTTTGATCTGTTTTATTATATAATAGATCAAATAAAGGGAAATTACTATTTAAAACTTCATCAGTTATAACACTCATTTTTATTTATAATATATTTTATTATAAATAATTTATACATTTAAATTAATTTTAGTGAAATAAAAATCGATATTTCCTCTTAGGAAAATTAATTAATTTTGTAAAAGATCATAATCTATTTCTTCTGTCTCTAATACATATGGAATATTTAATTCCTCTAATTTATCAATAAAATAATATAATGTATCTTTTTTCCATATATTACCTCTTAATAAATTTTCATGTCTATCTTTCTTACATTTAAATTCATATTTTGAATCATTTAAATGAATTAACTGTAAACTTTCTTTAGGAAATAATAAAAAATAATCATTAAACATTTTATCTATATCCTCTTTGTTATTTAATCTATATAATCCCTCAGCAAATATATGACATGTATCTATACATATACCTATTCTATTCTTTTTATCAATTTTATCATATATAAATTTTAATTCTTCAAATGTATTTCCTATTACTCCTGCATTTCCTACCATTGTTTCTAAAATTAAATAACTATTTCCTTCATCTATATTATTTAATATATCATTTATATTTTTAATAACAATATTTAATGCCTCTTCTCTTTTATTTAAATGAATATTATTTTTACCTATACTACCTATATGTAATACACAACCACCTCTTGTAGTTGTATCTTTAATTACTTTTGATATTACATTTAATTCATAAATAATAGATTTTTTACATTCATTAGTATGTATTAATGAATCTTTATTTTCATTTTCTAAATAACCAGATTTACCGCATAAATTATGAATATAAGGTAAATGAGTAAATATATTAAATTTATTTTTTTTCAGATATTGATTAGAATTAAATATATCATTATCATTTATAATAGACCTTTTTAATGATATATATGAACCTAAAAAAAATTGAATACTATAATAACCTTTCATATGACTATAAATTAAAGTATCATATATATTTTTTTGAAATGAAACACTTGTTCCACTATAAATTCTTTTATTATATCTAATTTTTCCTTCAGAAAAATCGATTTTCCCCTTGGGAAAATTAATTTCAATTACTTTTGATTTAAAAATATTACTCATTTTATATATATATTTTATAATAATAATTAAATCTCATTTAAATATAATAATTCATTATAATTAATTGAAAATAATAATATAAAATTATTTATATTATTATTTATTTGATTAATATTATTATATATAAAATGACTGAAGTTGTATATTTATCTAGAGAAACATTTAAAAATGAAATTTTATCAGATAAAGATGTATATGATTTACCTGATAAAATTCTAAGATTTCCTAAAATTAATAATATTATACCTGATTATTCTTTAATAAGAATGAGTTCTACAGGAAAGTATAGTATTAGTCGTTTAGAAGACTCTCTGTTAACAACTAATGAAATTATAAATTTTTATAATAATATTATACTTAAAAATTCTGATAAAAACAGAGATATTACTATAACTGATGCAACAGCAAATGCAGGAGGAAATACAATTAATTTTGCATTAAATAATTTAAATGTAAATTCTATTGAATTAAGCACTAATGAATTCTATAGATTAAAAAATAATATCGATCTATATAAAAATTTTACTAAAAATGTTAAAGTTTTTAATAATGATTGTTTAGATCTTATCTATAATAAAAAAATTTATCAAGATATTATTTATTTTGATCCTCCTTGGGGTGGTCCTTCTTATAAAAATTATAAAAATTTAGGTTTATCTTTAGATAATAAAGATATTGTTGATCATATAGATAATTTATTAGAAAATAAATATTGTTCACTTATAGTATTAAAAGGTCCTTATAATACATTTATAAAAAATAATAAATATTTAAATTATGTAATAAAATTTAAACTAAGTATAGATAAATCATCTTCTAAAAAATATAAAGATTATTATAATTTATATTTCTTCTCGTTAATAGATCAAAAAAAAGTTACTGATTATTTTAATAAATTACCATTAAATAAAGATGAAATTATAAATGTTAATCCTTATAATCAAAATAAAAATGAAACTATAAATAGACAAATTGAATATATATTAGAGGATAATTCCTTATTAAATAAAAATATAGTTAATAAAATATATATTATAAAATCAAATATAAGAGGAACAGAAACCTCTATAAATAAAATTTTAGAAGAAGGATCTATAGATAAAAACAGAGATGAAAAATTAACTTTAAAAATTAAAGATAATTTAATTAAAAATGAATTTTATAGTGATATAATATATGACGATAATTTAATTCATAATATAAGAAATAGTGAAACATTAGATGATTTAATAAATATATTAAAAGAATATTTTAATATTAAAAATATAGATATTATATGTAAAAATGAATTATATGATTTAATTTCAGATTATATTTATGTATTAAATTCTATTAAATGTAATAAATTTAATTTTGAAGAACAAAATAACAAAATATATAAAGAAGATAGAATCTTATATATAGATAATAATTTATTTAATATATTCGAATATAAAAAATATATCAATTATAAATTTATAATTATAAAAAATGATTCTAAAGATAGTATTAATGCCAGTTCAAAAACCGGATCTCTCTATAATAAGTCCTCTAATATGACTATTTTTAAAAATATATTATATAGTATTAATAGTATATTAGATATTAAAAATCAAGAAGTTATTATTATAGATAGAAAAGAGGATGAAACTGATTATCTATATAATAAAAGAGTTGAATATATAAATAAAGAAATAGATAGAAAAGGAATACAATATAAAGATAATATAATTTTAGAATCTTTAATTATAAAAAATAAAATTTTATATAATTCTAAATATTAGAGAAGTTAACTCTTTTTAATTATAAAGTATAAAGATAATTTCATATTATAAATTAATATGAAATTAAAAAAGGTTTAGTGATTTTTTAAATGAGTAAATGATGTTAAGATATAAGGATATGATTTTCATTTTCAATTATATTTTCAATTTCATTTATTAATCTTAAAATAGTTATTTCACTTAATTTAACAATTCTACTAAATTGAGAGATAGAAATATCAGGATTTAATTTTCTTAGATAATAAAATACTAAACTACTACTTACACTTTGAGGATTACTTCTTATTAAAACAGAAGAACTATTTTTTATAACTTTAGAGAGAGATAAAACAGTATCAATATGATTTTGTTTAATATTAAATTTTTCCATAATTTTAGGGATAAAGTCTTCTATAGAAATATAAGTATCATTTGTTTTATTAGAATTATTTAAATG
>Ga0247834_1008388_pt1 | contig 10415 bp, 8 predicted proteins | sample LaCruzMarch2015__8_FD_187118 | JGI IMG/M metagenome (GOLD analysis project Ga0247834, IMG submission 187118) | Freshwater microbial communities from meromictic Lake La Cruz, Castile-La Mancha, Spain - LaCruzMarch2015_12m | ecosystem: Environmental > Aquatic > Freshwater > Lake | place: Spain... | reverse complement strand
CCCCAGCGAATGCACCCACTCGAGGTCCCAGCGGGAGCCGTGCTCGGGGGGTGGTTCGCTGATAATCACCGATCCACCGTTGCGGGCTAAGCGGGCGGCAATCGGCAGGGTGATTGCTGGGTCAGCAAAACCCCGGGCCACCACCACGTCAAAAGTACCTTGGAAGGCTGGGTCACGGCTCATGACTTCGGCGTCAGATTCCACCGCGACTACCCGATCTGCCCAGCCCAAGGCAATGATTGCCCGTCGCAGCGTGTCGACCCGACTGGCACGGCGGTCCACCAGGGTGACTCGCAGGGTGGGTCGGTCCAGAGCAATGACCAGGCCGGGGATACCTGCCCCAGAACCCAAATCCACCACCGAAACAGCTTCATCAGGAAGTGCTGCGACAAAACCTCGGGCGTGGGCCAGTACCTCGGCAATAGGTCGAGCCCCCAAGACCCCTTGGGCCTGGGCTCGCTGCAATATGGCGGTAAGCGTTACCTCAGCTGGGGTAGTGGACACCACCCCAGCGTAGATGCACCCGCGGGTGACGCCGCTGGGACGGCTTACGCCGCTGGAGCGCGCGACACCACGACGCGACGGAAAGGATCATCACCCTCAGAGTGCGTAACCACACCTTCCACGGTGGACAACGTGTCGTGCACGATCTTGCGATCTGCCGAGTTCATAGGCTCCAAAATACGTGGTGTACCGGTTTCGACCACATCGTTGGCGACCTTGATGGCAAACCGACCCAAGGCATCCTTGCGACGCTGGCGATAGCCGCCCACATCCACCCGCAGGCGTGTGTCATGGTCGCCCAAGCGACGCTGGCTCACCACTCGCGTGATGTCTTGCAGTTGGGTCAATGTCATGCCGCGCGCCCCGACGAATGTGGTCAGATCGTCGCCCTGCACTGCAATTTCAATGTCGTCACCGTTGATGGTCGACTCCACACGCACCGGCAGCGATGCGGCGGCAAATAACCCTTCAAGGAAAGTGGTCGCTGCATCACGCACTGTGGTCGGTGGCACCTTGGGGCCGTCATTGCGGCGTGGCGAATCACCCTCGCCACCGCGATCGGCTTCGCTACGTTCACTGCGTCGCCCGCGTGGCGGACGTGGTGGGCTGCTGTCACGAGCACCGTCACGAGCCCCATCTCGAGCACCCTCGCGGCTCCGGTTGCGGGGGCGCTCGGACCTCTCTGAGCGTCGCGCAGAACGTTCTCCGCCGCGCTCGCGTCGCGATGTGTCACGCACAGAAGTTGGTTGTACACGTGCGCGCACAATGGCTTCGCCACGTAAGCGACCAAAGAGTCCTGGTTTTGGTTCTTCGACTACTTCAATTTCGGCGTCTTCACCCGCGACTCCAAGTTGATCGAGCGCCAATGATTTTGCGTCTTCCACTGTTGCGGCGGTAATTGTTACCCATTCCATATTGTCTTCTCCTTCGTGAGAATGTCTGTTAAATGATTGTGGGGCGATTGTGGTATATAACTGGATTCACTACTTATCGTTGTGGTGGCTTGGGTCGCTTTGGTGGGGTGGTTGCACCTGACGGCGGTGGTTTAATTTGATTGGCTGGCTTATTCTTCGGAGGCGTGACTCGCTTGCTCGAAAAATCTTCGTTTTTGCCTGAGTTTGCTTGCTTTTTGGGCTTTTTGGCATCGGCGTCGCTGATCTCGCGGGCTTTGGCACTGGCTTGCTGGGCTTGGCGACCAATTGATTCGTCACCACCATAAAAGCGTTTCGTAATGTAACTCTGTTGGCCGATGCGCACGATGCCTTGCACGAAGTAGTACACGATCAACCCAGTGGGCAGCACCACCTGAAAAACTGCGAATGCAACGGGAAGATATTGCATGAGTTTTTGCTGGTTGGCCGACATCGTCGGGCTGACAGTGCGCGACGCCACCATCCGCTGTTGCACGAAGTACAACCCTGCCAAGGCAACAACGAGTCCGGCATAAATCAAGCCACGAGCAAAGTCCTCTCGCATCACGTCAATTGGTCGCACCGCAAGATCCAAACCGAGCGAGCGCATCTCGGTTTGGCCAACCAGCGACTGATACATCTCTGATGATTCGGCTAAATGTTTCGGAGCAAACCCAACATCAGGGCTCGGGCGATACGTCAACCCGGTCAACAAATTAAACATCAAAATAAAGACCGGCATCTGGGCCAGCAACGGCAAGCACGAGGCCAGCGGGTTGACCTTGTGTTCTTGGTACAGCTTCATCATGGCTTCGTTTAAGCCCTGACGATCACCTTTGTGCTCAATCTGCAATTTGCGCAATTCGGGCTGCAAACGCTGCATATTGAGCATTCCACGGGTGCTCTTTAACGTGAGTGGTGTAATCACCAACATCACAATGATGGCCATCGATCCAAAGGCAACGGAGTAATCGTTGCTCCACGAATAAATCCAGGCAATCAGCCAACCAACGCCGTCAAAAATGGGATCTAGCCAATCAAACACCAGTCGCCTCGCTCTCGTGAGAACACAACGGCACCGGGTCGTAGCCCGCTGGTCCAAACGGACGACAACGACCAAGCCGTTTGGCTGTTAGCCACCCACCTCGCCAGGCACCATGCTGGTCGATTGCCTCATGGGCGTAGCTCGAACATGACGGAAAGAATCGACACGGGGAAAGCGCGCCTTGGCGCAGCTGTTGGTACCACTCGATTGCACGCAGCATCCGCTGCTGGACGACCGTTTGGTTTATCCCCAGACTGTGGGTAACTTCGGATGGAGATGTGACCGTCGTCACAAGGATGCCTTATGGGGGATGGGGTTCGTTGGTAACTGGTGTTCGGCTCGTTGCACGGCGCGTGGCAGGGCTGCTGCCAGCAACTCTGAAAGTTGTCCCCAGCTGTTATCCACAGGTGCGGCTTCGATGCCAATGAGATACCAGCCGCGAGGCAAGGTGGGGGCTTGGGCGTGCATCAATGCTCGCACCTGGCGACGCACGCGATTGCGCACTACTGCCGGGCCGATTCGTTTCGGTGTAGCAAACGCGACATGCACGCCTGCAGCAGAGGAATCAAGCACCATGCGCACGGTCAAAATACCCTCCCGTATCGGTCGAATGCCCTGAAAACGGGCGAATCCGAGACGCCGAGGAATCCGGCTGATCACGCCGAAAGACGTGCACGGCCCTTGGCGCGCCGCGACTTAAGAATGGCCCGCCCAGAACGGGTCTTCATTCGCTTGCGAAAACCGTGTTTTTTCGCACGACGACGCTTGCTGGGTTGAAATGTACGTTTCACGCCTCTCTCCTGACGTCACTTTCAAGGCATTCGGAAGCAACACCTTTCAGGCTAGGGCGGGCCATCAGTGCTCACAACACGAATTCAGAGGAACCCAAACACCCTTCGTGTGATTCGTCATTTTGACCCCTGTGGAAAACGTGCTACGTTCCCTCTCCCCGCACGAGCACTTGGCGTCGGCACACAGTCTTGCGAAGTTACATCTCTGGGATTCTCCACACCTTGTGGGGGGCCTGTGGATGAAGGAGGAACCCAACATGGACACCCACACCGAAATCACTGGCCCACCGTCTGAGGCACCGAACGCCTTGTGGGAGCGGGCAGCTGCAGTGTTGCGCCAACAGGTGTCTGAGGCCGTGTGGTTTTCTACGTTCAGCGACATCGTGGTCGAACACGAACCTGTCACCAAAGTCGGGGGCACGATGAGTTTGAAGTTGCATGTTCCGAACACTTTCGTGCGTGACCGCGTGATGACTCGCTACATGTCATTGGTTCGCGACGCGCTAAACGAAGCCGGCGGCGCAGCCCATGATTTGAGCGTCGATGTACGGGCCTTGCCGGCAACCCCTACAGCCACACCCACCCGCAGCGAACCGCTTGCTAACTCGGTAACAACATCGCCCGCAGCAAGTGGTACCGCAAACGCCACGCGGGCCGGGCGTGGTGCGGCCATCGGGCTCAACCCGCGATACACCTTTGACACTTTCGTGAAGGGTGCATCCAACCAGTTTGCGCTGGCTGCAGCACAACGAGTTGCTGAAACACCGGGTCGGTCCTACAACCCGCTGTTCATCTATGGTTCTGCAGGGCTCGGCAAAACCCACCTATTACACGCAATTGGCTCGTATGTACACGAGCATTACCCCAACTACGAAGTGCGATACGTCTCCACCGAGACCTTCCTCAACGAATACGTGGACGGAATCCGCAACAACACGATCAGTGCGTTCAAACGTCGTTATCGCGAAGTCGACGTGTTGTTGATTGACGATGTGCAATTCATGGAAGGCAAAGAAGGCCTGCAGGAAGAGTTTTTTCACACGTTTAACTCGTTGCACGGCTCAGGCAAACAAATCGTGATTTCTAGCGATCGTGTGCCTGACGCAATTCCCACACTTGAAGATCGCCTGCGTGGGCGTTTTCGCTGGGGTCTCATCACCGACATTCAGCCCCCGGATGTGGAGACTCGGTTGGCGATTCTGCGCAACAAGGCCGAGCGTGAACGCCTTGATGCTTCGCCAGATGTGTTGGAGTTCATCGCCTCAAGCGTCACCACAAACATCCGCGAATTAGAAGGCGCGTTGGTGCGGGTAGCTGCCTATGCGTCGCTCAACCGCACCCATATCGACATCGAATTAGCTCGCCAACTGTTGGTGGATTTGGTCACCCGCCGGGTCGGCAAACAGCGTCCGGCTGACCAGTTGCTGCGCGAGATCTGCGATTACCTCGGGGTCACCCATGAGGCCATCTGTAGCCATAGTCGGCAACGCCCTCTGGTCACGGCTCGGCAAACTGCGATGTATGTCATTCGTGAACTGACTGATTTGTCGTATCCGGCCATCGGTCGCCTGTTTGGCGATCGTGACCACACGACAGTGATTCATGCGGTGGCCAAAACCCAGCATGTGATGAAAGATCGCCAACGCGTCTTTGATCAGGTCAACGAACTCTTGCGAATGTTCAAGGTGGCGTAATGACGAGCGTCACTGTGGGCCGACAGTGGATGTCGTGTGGACAATCTGTGGGGTTTGCCCGAGTTATCCGACCCCGACAAACCACACGCCTGCAAGGTGTGCACGCTGACGCACTCCCTGTGCGGACTACAACCCTTGTCTACGCTGGGAAACATCGCCTTTATCCACAATCCACAGCACTTATTACTGATATCAGCTTTCATACATCTGATCGTTGTAACCACCATCCACGAGCGAGGCCACAGTTGTGAAATTTCGAGTTGAACGCCAAGAACTCACCGAGGCCTTAGCCGATGTAAGTCGCGTGGCGACTGCCCGCACCAGTGCGATGCCAGCATTGGCAGGAGTGGAATTGGCAGTGTCAGGCGAAACCCTCACGTTGTCGTGCACCGACAAAGAGATTTCCATTCAGTCCACCCTGTCTGTTGGCGGACAAAAAGATGGTGTCGCTGTGCCGAGTGCTCGAGTGCTTACCGACTTGGTGCGTGGTTTGCCAGATGGAAAAGTGCAAATTGCTCTGGAGGCCGAATCTTTGGTAGTGGAAGCTGCACGCAATCGTTCTTCGGTGATGTGTTATTCAGCCGCAGATTTTCCCAAGATCATTCAGGCCAGTGCGGCCGAAGGAACAGTTTCAGCAAGTTTGTTCGGCGAGGCCTTACGCCAGGTGGTGCGCGCTGCAAGTGCTGATCTCAGCCGCCTGGCTCTTACCGGGGTGCTCATAAGCAATCAAGCCGAGGGTCTCACCTTCGTGGCTACCGACAGCTACCGCTTGGCTGTGCGTCAAATCGCAGGAACTTCATTGGCTGGTGAAAGCACGGTCATCATTCCGGCGCGTGCCTTGGGTGAATTGTTGCGCTTGATTAAAGATCACGAAACCATTACGTATCGCTTGGCTGCCGATCGAGCAACGTTCAGTGTGGGCAACACCACTTTGTCCACGTCGTTGTTGGCTGTGCAATTCCCGAACTATAAACAATTGATTCAACCCTCTTACCCGAACAAACTCGGCGTCAACCGCGAAGCCTTGTTGGATGCAGTGCGACGCTCCAAAGTATTTGCCCGTGACACGATCCCGGTTCGACTCACACAATCGACAGGTTCACTCAAATTGTCGGTGCACACCAACGACACGGGCGAAACCATCGAAGAACTCGACGCCGACTACAAAGGCCCAGAAATCATGATCGGCTTCAACCCCGACTATTTGCTGCAAGGTATCGAAGCTTGTGTGGGTGAAACCATCACCATCGAATCGAGTGACCCGATCAAACCAGCCGTGCTGCGTGGGTCGACAAATGACGGCTATCTCTATCTGGTGATGCCGCAACGACTCACGTCGTGATTGTTCGCTCGTTGCAGCTCACTGATTTTCGCAACTATTCGTCGCTACAACTCGAACTCGGTGCAGGTGTTCACGCCTTGATTGGCGATAATGCCCAAGGCAAAACCAATTTGGTTGAGGCACTCGTAGTGCTTTCTTCGATGAAATCGTTTCGCGGGGTTACTAACGATGCAGCCGTACGCAAAGGCGCTACAAGTGCTTTTATTCGCGCAGACATTGTGCATGACGACGATCGGGAATTCTTGGTGGAAATCGAATTCAAGTCAGCCGGGCGATCAGTCGCTCAAGTAAACCGCAAGCGAATCGTGCGAACACGCGATCTTCTTGGTGTGTTGCGCACGACGGTATTCATGCCAGACGACCGCAATTTGGTGCATGGTGGGGCAAGTGAACGGCGTGCATTGTTAGACGATGCAGTGGTGGCAGTGGAGCCGAGCCAACTTGATTTGGTGAGCGAACTCGAACGTGTAGTGCGCCAACGCAATGCGCTACTTAAAGACGCGGGCTACCGACCTTCAAGTGCAGTATTGGCAGCACTCGATGCTTGGGATGAAAAACTCGCAGTGCTGGGTGATGAAGTCGGTGCAGCACGGGCTGCACTCTTGGCAGAAATGACACCATTCGTGCAGTCTTCCTATGCCGCATTGGCTGGCGAAGCTCGCGAAGTATCTCTTACATACAGCGCGGATTGGCGGGGTGGTGGTTTGGCGAAGGCACTGGCGGAATCGCGCGAAAACGACCTACGTCGGGGCACCACAACAGTGGGACCACATCGTGATGATGTTGTTGTACAACTTGACGACTTTGCATCGCGCACCCAAGGTTCTCATGGCGAACAACATTCCCTGGGCATCGCTTTGCGAATGGCGGTGCATCAGGTGGTGACCAAGCGTTGGTTAAGCCCGCCAGTCGTGGTGCTTGATGATGTGTTGTCGGCCCTAGACAACAAACGAGCAGCAGCCCTGTTTGAGCGGTTGTTGGTGGCCCTTCCACATCGTCAAGTGCTCGTGACCAGTGCCCATCCACTGCCGGCATCACCACACATCACCCGCTGGCTACAAGTAGAGGCCGGAACGATCACTCCCGTCACACAGGCTCCATGATGAACAACACCAATCCCGACAACTCACTCAGCCTGCAAAGTCAGTTGACTCGGCTACTGGCTTCACTGGGCTCAGACGATGCTGCCAGCGTGAAAGGCGTCTTTGGTGCCTGGACCAATTTGGTAGGCGCAGCCGTCGCAGCTCACGTGCAGCCGGTCAAGTTGGTTGACTCAACACTCATCGTCGAAGTCGATGATCCGCATTGGGCAACCGAAATGAAGTTCTTAGAAGCGTCTTTGTGTGAAAAAATCTCGCAACTCACCACGACTCCAGTCACGTCACTCGAAGTGCGAGTAAAACGCCGATAATTCTGGTGTTTTTCTCGACTTTGTTCCCTGTTTCCGACCCACCAAAAAGGTAGAATCATGAGGCTGTTTATGAATCATTTGTGCATCTCAAGCCCACACCAGTGGCAGGGCAGTACATGGCAGTAAATAGCCCCAGTGACGCCACAGAAGGCACCGTTCGCAAGGCCGCTGGCACCTACGGCGCCAAGGACATCCAGGTGCTTGAGGGTCTTGACCCGGTGCGTCGTCGTCCGGGCATGTATATCGGCTCGACGGGTTTGGCTGGCTTGCACCACCTCATTTGGGAAGTTGTCGACAACTCCGTAGACGAAGCAATGGCGGGCTTTTGCGACAAGATAACGGTCACGTTGCACGACGATGGTGCATGCGAAGTAGTGGATAACGGTCGCGGCATCCCCGTTGATCCGTATCCCTCGGGGCCACATAAAGGCAAGAGCGCTCTAGAAGTAGTGCTCACCGTGTTGCATGCCGGAGGAAAATTTGGTGGCGAGGGCTACAAGGTTTCCGGTGGTTTGCACGGCGTGGGTGTCAGCGTGGTTAACGCACTGTCACAGCGAGTGTTGGTAGAGGTGCATCGTGAGGGCACCCATTTTCGTCAAGAGTTTGTCGATGGTGGCAAGCCAAAAGGCAAACTGCAAAAAGTTGGGGCGTCACCCACCAAAAACACCCGCGGCACATCCATTCGTTTTTGGCCCGACCCTGAAATTTTTCAGGCTGAAGGCATCGAGTTTGTGGCTCGAACAGTTACCGAGCGACTACAGACGATTGCCTTCCTCAACAAAAATCTCGAAGTGGTGTTTGTTGACGATCGTGGCGACAAGAAACAAAAGGTCACCTATCAATACAAAGGTGGCATCATCGATTTCGTCAAGCACCTCAATCAATCGCGTGAGGCGCTCTTCACCAAGGTAGGCCACTACGAAGCCGCCGAAGACGACCAGACGCTCGACATTGCTTTGCAGTGGAACACGGGGTACTACGAGGGCATTTATGGCTACGCCAACGGCATTTCCACTGTTGAAGGGGGCATGCACGTTGAAGGTTTCAAAACTGCGCTCACGTCGGTGGTCAACAAGTATGCGCGCGCGTCCGGTGGTCTGAAAGAAAAAGAAGAGAACCTACTTGGAGAAGATATTCGTGAAGGTCTAACGGCAGTGGTGTCAGTAAAGCTGCGCGAGCCACAATTCGAAGGACAAACCAAAGCAAAACTCGGCAACGTTGCAATGCGGTCGTTTGTACAAAAAGAAACCAACGTCAAACTCGAAGAGTGGTTGCAAGAAAACCCCACCGAGGCCAACCGTGTAGTGAAAAAAGCAGTCGCTGCCGCTCAAGCGCGTATCGCGGCAAAAAACGCACGTAATGCAATTCGACGCAAGACCGCTCTTTCTGGCGCCGGAATGCCCGACAAGTTGAAAGACTGCGGAAGCGGCGACCCAGCCGAAAGCGAATTGTTCATTGTCGAAGGCGACTCAGCCGGTGGCACCGCCGTGGATGCCCGCGATCCGCGCACGCAGGCAATTCTGCCGATTCGCGGCAAGATTCTCAATGTCGAGCGGGCGCGGTTGGACAAGATGTTGAAAAACAACGAGATTCAAGCGCTCATTACCGCTATTGGTGGCGGTGTCGGCAACGACGAGTTCAATGTCGAAAAAGCGCGGTACCACAAAGTCATCATCTTGGCTGATGCCGACGTTGACGGCAGCCACATTCGCACTCTGCTGCTGACGTTCTTTTATCGCCAGATGCGACCGATGGTGGAAAGTGGCTACATCTACATCGCCCAGCCGCCACTGTTTTCCACTGAGATCGGCAAAGAGAAAACGTATTTGAAAGACGAAGCAGCACGCCAGGTGTTCTTGGCTGAGCATCCCAACCATAAAAAAGAATTCCAGCGTCTGAAGGGCCTCGGCGAAATGGACTGGCAAGAACTCAAAGGCACCACAATGGACTCCGCGACGCGCACGCTGCTGCAAGTCAATGTTGACGAAGCAGCCGAGGCCGAAACCATGATGAGCACGCTCATGGGCGACGACGTAGAAGTGCGCAAACATTTCATCACCAGCAACGCACGCGATGTGCGCAATCTGGATTTCTAGGAACGACAAGTAGGAACCTCGATGGCCAAAAAGAAACCTGACGCAACACCCAAGGCATCGCCCCGTAAGGCAAGTGGCGGCGCCGGCGATGGTGACGGCTCGTCACGGTTGCCACTTTCCAGCGGCGACTCGGTGCAACCAGTGCAGCTCAAGGCCGAAATGGAACGCTCGTTCCTTGACTATGCGATCAACACGATCGTGGCGCGCGCTCTTCCTGACGTGCGTGACGGCTTGAAGCCCGTGCATCGTCGCATTATCTGGGACATGGATCAACAGGGTTTCCGCCCCGACCGCCCGTACGTGAAGTGCGCGCGCGTTACGGGTGACACCATGGCGCGCTATCACCCCCATGGCGATGGCGCAATTTATGACGCCCTCGTTCGCATGGCGCAGCCATTTTCGCTGCGCCACCCGTTGATTGATTTCCACGGCAACTACGGTTCGCCCGACTTTGGCCCGGCTGCGAGCCGATACACCGAAGCACGTTTGCATCCCTTAGCGATGCAGTTGTTGGCCGACATCGAAGAAAACACCGTCGACTTGATGCCGAACTATGACGGCACCACCGAAGAACCAACGGTGCTCCCGGCTCGGTTTCCCAACTTGTTGGTCAACGGCTCA
>Ga0247834_1008387_pt1 | contig 10415 bp, 10 predicted proteins | sample LaCruzMarch2015__8_FD_187118 | JGI IMG/M metagenome (GOLD analysis project Ga0247834, IMG submission 187118) | Freshwater microbial communities from meromictic Lake La Cruz, Castile-La Mancha, Spain - LaCruzMarch2015_12m | ecosystem: Environmental > Aquatic > Freshwater > Lake | place: Spain... | reverse complement strand
TTGCCAGTCTTTCATCTTTCAAGGACCAATGAAATATCCTGGTCCAGCGTATAAGGCAACACAGGACAAATTTACTGAGAAAATATTATATAACCCGCACACGGCTATACGACGGGAAGCACAGCGCGATCTGGGGAAGCTGAATGGCAGGGCGGTGCGGCACGCAGCGGGGGAACAATGGTGGGGACCAATCGAAAAGAAGGATCCCAGATTCCAGGCACAGAAACCTCTTCTGGATGGAGGGGAAGGTAAGTCTTTAGATAAGACCATAGTAAACAAAATTGAAACTGTACCGAGTGGCCTGCCAAAGGACTCCAACCTGGGACGGGAACAAAGGCAGACGATAGAGGATCCGCCTATGGAACCCAAAGTCGAATTCACGGGCCTCATGCCCCCAACATTGGATAGCACGGGAGGGTATGTGACAGGTGCGGACAAAGCAGAGCACCGAATCGATAACAAGCGACGACGCAAGGCGAACTTGGCTACTCAACAGCCACACACGCAATGGACGCAATCACGGGGAAACCGTGGACAAAAGCAGAGATGCAAGAGGCAGTGGATCGAGGACCTCACCAATCGGCACTATCAGACGAGGCAATAGCTCACTTTCGGGCGGAGATAGACGAGAAGATAGAGAATGGCCAGGCACGGCTAATACTGTGGGACTCCATCAAGGATGACCCTCCAGTGGAACTAAAAATTTCCCCGATTGCGGCAATACCACACAAATCAAAGCAGTTTCGGTCAATTCTGGACTTGTCCTTTCATCTCCAGCTGAAACAGGGAGGCGTACTGCCGTCAGTCAATGCTAACACTATCAAGACTGCACCGAAGGGCGCGATCGACCAGCTCGGTCACACCCTGACTCGCATCATCCATGCATTTGCAGAAACAGAGGACGATGTGAAGATATTCATGGCCAAATGGGACATCAAGGACGGCTTTTGGCGGATGTACGGCGAGGAGGGACAGGAATATAACTTCGCCTACGTCCTACCGCAGCGAGCGGGCGAAAAAATATATATAGTGGTGCCAACATCACTGCAAATGGGATGGGTGGAATCACCACCATTTTTCTGTGCAGCATCGGAAACTGCTCGGGACGTGGCACAAGATTACTGTGAGACGGCGATCGGATCTATTCCGCCCCACAAGTTCACAAACCATGTCATTGGCAACCCGGCGTATGAGGCACTACCGGAACACGATGACAACAACAATACATTTCGGTACCTACTAGAAGTATATGTGGATGATTATGTGGCTCTCGTCATACCAACCTCGCGTGAACAGCTGCGGCATATAGGTGACAGCACTATGACTGGTATTCATGATGTTTTCCCACAGGACGACAACGACAACAACGACCCCATCTCCAAAAAGAAGCTAGAGCATGGGGACGGGGAATTCGGCTTGACAAAGACGATTCTGGGTTTTGATTTTGATGGCGTCGACAAAACTATATGGCTGGAGGAGGCCAAGCGAGCATCGTTACTCACGATTCTCCATGGATGGATCAGATCGAGCAAGCGGGGCACCACTGGCATTCAATTCAAGGAATTTGAATCAGTGGTGCAGAAGGTCAGGCATGCATTTACAGCCATTCCAGCGGGACGCGGACTCCTCACTCCGTGCAATAAAATCATACAAAAACGACCGACGACGGTCTACCTGCAACGGAACCAGGTACTGCTGGCAGCAATAATTGGTTGTCGAACACTGCTCCGAGAGTCGTCGGAGTCCCCAACACGGTGCAGGGAGCTGGTAGGGGGCTGGCCAGACTACATAGGTGTGTGTGACGCGTCATCGCATGGTGCTGGCGGGGTAATATTTGGCGAGAATGAAGAGTGTGTCCCGACAGTGTTCCGGTGGGAATGGTCCCAGGACATCAAAGAACGATACAAGTCGGAGGAGATTACAAACTCTGACCTAGAAATGGCAGGCCTATTTCTGCTGTGGCTCGTAATGGAACAAGTATGTGGAAACCTCCGAGAAAAGAACGTAGCGCTATTCAGCGACAACTCACCAACAGTAGGATGGGTGCGACGGCTGGCAACTCGCGGATCATTGGTTTCAGCCCACCTTATTCGGGCACTAGCCCTTCGGCTCAAACTAAACGGGACATGCCCGATCACACCACTCCACATTGCAGGCGAAGAGAATTCTATGACGGATATCCCATCGCGGTCCTTTGGTAGCGAGACAAAGTGGCACTGCCGATCAAACTCAGATTTACTAACATTGTTTAACACCTCTTTCCCACTTCCAAACCAGCACTCTTGGACCGTTTCCAAATTTCTTACGCGGTCGGTATGCGTGTGACTTCCGTGTTGCAGATGAAGGATTTCACACTGGAAGAGTGGCGGCGACTACCAAAGGCAGGGAATCATGTTGGGAAAATTGGGCAGCCTATGTCGCACCTATGGGAGTGGACCCTTACTTACAGGAGGCCCCGTTTATCGTCCGCGTCAGGCTCCTCTCTGGCTTCGCAGGACGCGTCCGAACAGGATACTATGGTCGAGGAAAACAAATCCAAGCTGGGAGCGTATCTAGCGCAATCACGGCCATTGGACAGACGATTGCGTTGGCCACAGCTACCAACCCCACAAAAATAGGAGGATCTGACAAACTCCTGCCCCGCCTGCAACAAATGTTGGATGGTTTCCGCAAGGCTGACCCACCAACAACGAAGCAACTACCGGTAGAGGCAGACGTCCCTGAGTATTTAGTTAAGTTGGGACAGGACTCGGAAGCTCGGGAATTGGATCGCGCCATTGGGGACCTAACCATGATAGCGTTCTACTACCTTCTGAGGATTGGCGAATATACAACAAAAGGAAGCCGCAACAATTCCAAGCAAACTGAGGAATTCAAGTTGGGGGACATCACGTTTTTCAAGAAGGACAATCAAGGCAATCTGCGATGTCTCCCAAGGAATGCAGCCCCGGAGTTGATCATGACGGCGGACGGCGCTACCATGAAGTTAGACAACCAAAAGAATGGATGGAAAGGAGTGTGTGTCTACCAAGAGTCAAATGGGGACGACATTAATTGCCCAGTAAGAGCAATAGGACGCCGATATTGCCATTTGATGGCCCATGGAGCGTCTATGAAGACCATCTTGTCGGCATACTATCACAACAACAAACGCGATGATGTTACCTCCGATCACATTAGCAAAGCACTAAAGCTTGCGGCAACGGCACTAGAGTACCCTATCCTCAAGGGTATACCAATCGACAGGATCAATACACACTCACTACGAAGTGGAGGCGCTAATGCCCTGGCTCTAGCAGGATACTCTGACACTCAGATTCAGAAGATGGGCCGATGGCGGGGAGCCACATTTAAGGAATATGTACGCAACGAACTAGCTTGTTTCTCTAGCGGAATGTCACGAGACATGAAACAGAAGTTCGGATTCGTCAATGTCTCGGGCAACGCATTCAGTGATATCACTGATGCATGTATCAACGCGGAGTACTCGACCCCGATATCAACGGTGGCAATGTAAACGAGTGTCTCAACGCAGGAAAGGACCCAAGCCGCACTCGGAAACTGTCGAATTAATGACGCCCTATCTAGGGCTGACAATATGTGTAGAAATACACCGATGACAGCGGGAGTCGGGGCAACGATGGCCTGGGAAACATAAGGAATAGTAAAACGGTTGACACAGAGATGGCAACCGGGTGTTTTGGCTGAATGTCAGCAAATTTCAAATTTAGCATAAATGTATAAGCCATCAAAATGATGCCAATGTTATTTCTTATGCTTGGTGGTTCACTGGTGAAGAGAGTTTTGGTCCACGACGGGGCTGTGGGTGCCCGCTTGATACAAGCGTCCATTCATGCCCGTCGTGATGGTGGTGGTGCTGTCAAACTTCTCCCCTCAGCGGTTGACCTGGTCTACGTCCAGGTCGGTGGCGATTTCTACGCCTGGGGGAGGAGGCTTTGCACGGGACCGTACTAAGCCTGCAGAGTTTTTGGCACCACTCACAGCTTTCTTCATTAGTAGTCTTTGTATCCTTCCAGTCCATCGTGCCTCAAGTCGCAACAAACCGAGGTCCAGTCACAGACTTGATTGTGGTGAGGGCCAGACGAGAGTGCGGGAAGTGCCTTTTTCCAGGAGACTCTCATTCTCCGGCAAGAGGCACCGCGATGAAATGGTCGCGGCAGCGCCTTAGTTAGTAGTTTAAGCATCCCCTTCCCCACCCTATTGACCTACAGGCGATTTCTACGCCTGGGGGAGGAGGCTTTGCACGGGACCGTACTAAGCCTGCAGAGTTTTTGGCACCACTCACAGCTTTCTTCATTAGTAGTCTTTGTATCCTTCCAGTCCATCGTGCCTCAAGTCGCAACAAACCGAGGTCCAGTCACAGACTTGATTAGAGAAAAATGAAGAAGTTGGCTGCTTTGCTTGAGAGGCGAGGGCGAGGATCAGCTTTTAATCATGTTCAACCTATCGCTGGAACGATCGGATAAGGAGCACTTTAACGATATGTGGCAACCAAGAACAGTGGATGAAGGGGTGGAGGCGTGCACGGGCTCTGCGAGAGGTTGCGGCGCAACGACGCAAGACAGCAGCATGGCCGAACGCAGCCAGTCGACCTGGTCCATCCTCGGCAACAGCACGAATAAGCGTCCACAGTTTCAGAGTTGGAGCAGCTTCGACAGTACAAGGCATCATCCTCAATCGATCAACGAAATGACGAACGAGACGTGGACTCTTCAGGGACAACCAATAACAGCAAATCACCGCTTTCCCCACTCGCAGTTCAACAACGGATTTCCTCATCAGGGCAACAGCAATAGTAGCTTCTTTCGTAGTACTCCAAGCAACAACGCAGGCATCCCTTCTTTTCTCAACAATGACACCAATGCCAATTTCGTACTCGTTGCGGCAAGGCAGCGGCTGTTCTCAGAGCTGGCACAGCAACAAACTGCCCCCCACCATCCGAGTATTATTAGGCAGCAATCGCTACTCTCCGAGACGGTCGCGTCTGATATCTTCGGTCGAACTACCAGTGTCTCCTCCTTCTTCACCTCCTCCTCCACTGACTTTGAACAGATTCGGAATAGTCCAATCGGCAACAACACCGTAGCGATGAATACTCCTGGTCCGTCGGAATTGTATAGACTCATCGTCGCTGGACCACCTCAATCTGCCTCTCACTCCTGTGAACCAACTAACTACTGGGACAGTATAATCCGACGTGCAACTGACTATCCCTTTGAGGCATGCTTTTATGACTCAAATGCAGGTGGACATGTCTATGCTTTACATCGTCTACTACGGTGCAATCGGGGGATAGACTCCTTGGAGGAGAATTCTTATGACATCAAGGATGATGACGGAGGACATCGAGCGCCTTTGTCAGTCATTGAGGCAGTCATGCGTGCCTGTCCACGAGCATTAACTAGAAAGCAAGCTGTCGTCGATGAGGATGCACTATTGCTAGATGCATCGACACGACGTCGTATTCGTGACCGTAATCATGACAACGACGACGACAACAACAACATTAGCAACCACGGCGATAATATTGATGTAGATGTAATCGACGATGACAATAGAGAAAGGAGACGACGACTACGGCCAGACAATAACGAAGAAAATGATGATGACAACGATGATGCCGAAACAACCAGCCACCGTGATGACGTACGATTCGAGTACCCCCTTGCCATAGCCTGTGAATGTTATCAAGAACCAGAAGTAATTCGTCTTCTAGCATCCTACCTCGGGTTTGGCGATGTAGTACCAGCATACCGATCGGAGGTATTTCGTTCACTCGATTATGTATCACTTCCGAACCATGTCGTGCGGATACTACTCGAGGAACATCCGGGGTGTGTCATTGAACGTGGGACTAACTCAGAGGTAACCGAGGGTGATGATGATGACTGTCCCCTGGAACAGGTCCTATTTTGGTGGGACGATCCAGATATGATGGGAATCGAAAGTGAGGTACAGCGATACCCGAATTGTGATATGGCAGACGATCTACGTGATTTGTACGAAAAGTTACGTATGATGCTATATGCAGCAATTACGGGGTCGATGATGGGATATGATGGACCAGCTGGGCTAAACTTTCAAGTTTTTCATCACATCCTGCGCATCGTATCGCATGGAAGGATCGGGAACGTCCGAATCCCGAATGACTTCGCTCATGCAGCACTTCTTCTTGCAAAATTTATCCAGAGTGAGCACAGGGCTATGTTCGAGGAGAGGGATGAGAAGGGCTCGCTTCTACTGCATATTGCCGTCTCGGGAGATTCTTTACTACGCCAAAAAGAAGAGGTTACAGAAGAAGTAAATACTAACGTCAATGATGGTGAAATACTTCAGGACGAGAATACAGATTTGGTTCAAGAAGACGACGACAATGATTTTGTAGAGAACGAAGAGCTGCAACGTAATGCTCCTGGTCCCCTACCCCCTCTCGGGCTTGTTGGTGCTGCTCATATTAGAAACGATGGCGATGAGGATGACTCCGAAATAGATGAGGTTGACTCCGAAGCAGACGTAGAAGAGGGGGGCGAGGACGTGGATGTATCCACCACGAGCTCCTCCGATATGGAAATCATCCGACTATTACTGGACCAGCATCCTGAATCAATACGTTTACGCGATTCACAAACTGGATCTCTGCCCATTCATCTACTGCTGCAGCACAACCCTCTTGCCATCGATGCCATTGGACTTCTACTTGATCGATTCCCTGGTTCTGCTACCGTGCCAAATGGTAATGGTCGGCTCCCTATTCACCTGGCTATAATTCATCAGTCCCCGACATGGAACAAGATTCTTGATTTGTCACACATTGGACTAGATGCAAGAGATCCCGAGACGGGTCTTCTTCCATTTCAACTGGCAGCCATGATGCCAAGGCTAGTACCACCAACGGATGACAAAGCTGATTGTCAAACAACGAGCACTAATGGTAATGAGCACGATGAACTTGAATCACTCACAACATGCTTTCGCTTATTGCGCATGAATCCTTGTCTTGCGTCTGGCCTTGCAGAAATCAAGCCTCGTGGTCCTCAGACATCAATGGAACAGCAGATAGTGGTATCTTATAAGCCGCGCGTGACAAAGCTGGAAGAAGAGAATGAACAATTGCGTCAGCGAGTGAAGGAACTTGAATTACAATTGGCATCGATACAGATGGTGGAGACAGATGATGATACCAACGGTTGTCCATCACAGCGGCCGATCCTAAAGAAGCGTAAATCTCAACTTTGACTAAAAAATATATACTTTAAAGCAAATTGTCAACCTTCGTAATTAATTCTTACACCTGTTCTCTCATTTTCTACCTGATCAACAACAACAACAAGAACAACATCAAACACAACCGAATTCTTCATCACATCATCAACGTCAGAAGAATTTCCATGTCGTTGCATGAGCAGACATGTGTTTATTTGTTATTCCCCCCCACTTCACCCATAGCTTCCTTCATCACTTCTGTCCTAGTTTCCATTATTATAATAACGATTAGTAAAAGATAAGCACCAGTCACCTGCTTTCTTACGAACAATTTCACACAAACTGTTTGACGTATGATCCATCGGGAAGGACAAGTATATGCTGTTGCTACTCATCATCAAGCAGTGAAAACCATGGTCAACATCTGTCCATTTATTCACATTTACATTGTCCAGGTTCGAATCCTCATAACGTATGTTACAGAGAATATTTTCATATGATGTTGTTCCAATTTCACATGCGGCAGCATATAAATGAATAAATCGATGTTGAGATTTTTTTTCCACTGATGTGTATCAAGATAACAACTAAATGTTTTTCCATTCTGACTCGTTCATAAATACGCCTCACTACACGTAATAGCTCACCACCATCCTTACCTATAGTCATTGCAGTATAATAATCAATCTCTTCTTCTGATATGTTTTTCACTATTCTGTTACTGATATTGAGGATAGAGCGTGTATTGATGGCAACAAAGTGAGTTACTGAGATGAGAAGATTACTTGGAAATTTAATAGGATGACTTGTGTTGAATCGACTACCATGAAATTTGTTGGACATTCCGGGGCAAAGCTGTCTAGGAATGATTCCTACTTGTGCTAACGTTGGTGTTCCCATGGTGAAGAAGGCATAACACTTTATCGTTTTGCCTTCGATATACATCATGATAGGCAAGAGACATCCATATCCCTCATATAACATCTTGGTAATATCGTTAAGAGTGCTCCCTTGTTTCTGAATCGTAAAAACTCTTAAGTATGTAGCCTTGATGAAAGTATTATTATCTTCATTCTTCAGTGAGGAGTAATTTTCTTCCATGAAGCTTAACACTTTGCTGTATAACTCTTCGTCATTGAGTGCATGCAATACTCTAAGCTTCTCGGCAGAAACGGAGGTAATAATATTGTTCCTATATACATCAAAATCAAACTGCTCAGGCTCAGATATACCAAGACGCTTAGCACGATTCTGTACAGGGTCAAAGGCAAATGACTCCCTATTCAGATCCATTGTACTGTTGTAATCAACATTTGCCATCAAGATGGCCTTATGCATGTTTTTTTTGAAAAGAACATTGTTGTCTTTGGAGATACAGAAAAAGAAGGATCATTGTTGTCATCGCGAAGTTTCGTTAGTTCTTCGATGATCAACAATTGCTGTTCCCTTTTGTTGGTAGTAATGTTGGTATAGTTCTTGATTCTGTGGCAACCCGTAAAAGATGGCGTTGGGATGTTTCACGACCAATGCCTAACATATACCTAACTTCTTGAAAAATATGTGATCGCCACATAACAGCTATAGAATTCCCAGAACTGGCTAATGTATCAGTGAGCAATCTAGATCGTGTTGCGAAATCCTGCATTTCTTGATTCAAATTACTGAAAAGTATATCATGATATTTCCCCATACGAATCTGTACACCACCTTTAATTTCCTAACTGAGATGCGTTATTAATAACTTATGCAGTGCATATTTCAAGTTATCCATCTCTGTCTTACTAACGCCATTGTAATCCTCATCACTCATCATCGTCATCATCGTTATCATCATTGTCATCGTCGTCATCATAGTTGACGTCATCGTCATCGCTGACATCATCAATAACAACCGACGCATCATCTCCGTCAAAATCAGAGTCATCAACTGCATGAAAAAGACTATCTTCTTCTTCTTGAACATCACGAAGTAGTAAATCTGCTTGAATATTGAGAAGACGTTGTTGCTCATCATCAAGATTTTCTAGATTGGCAATTTTAATTTAGACCGCATCTTCTTCAACATTATATCCAACAGTATCGGTTCTAGCAGGCCGCTGTACATGTGTCGATTGACATGCATTCTTGGTTGGTACAACTCTCTTCTTCTTATCCGATTTTGTTGGTACAACTCTCTTCCTCTTATCCGATTTCGTTGGTAATACATTCTTCTTGGGTGAGTCACCAGACAGTGACTCGCCTTTGTATTCAACGGATGAGTAACTAGATGATGATGATTTATCATCATTATTATAGTCATTGTCATCACTGCACTTCTTGAGATCCGTTGTTGTTTTGTTGCGACACCAATCTTCTTCTTCTTCTTCTGGTTCTTCCGTAACACCGTCTTGGACATGTCTAAAGACGACAATGATTCATCTTCATTGGACAATGATTCATCTTCATCGTCCTCGTCATCATCACCATCGTCATCATCATCATCACCATCACGATTTTTGCCTAATACATCCCAATAATTATCCTTATTGGAGACATTGACCTTGATAGTATTACGATTGGTGACATCGACCTTCTTGGATCCTTTAGCCTTATGGGGGACTTTGACCTTGTCAGTATTACAGATACGAGCAGGGACATTTAGCAGATACACAATTGGAAAAGTAGTTGAAATCATTTGTAAATACATAAAACATAAAATTATATACCTTTATCGATCATATAAATCTACGCAATCATTCACTTACATAATCTTCCTCATCATCCTCATTATCATTAACAAAAAGCCCACCAAAAGCACCTAACATATCCTCGAGAATAGCAAGTTCCTCAGGACTACCTACCCTACTGGTCTGTGTAACAATTTTGGCTCAGAGTTCTCTTGCTTGCATCAATTTCATCGTGAAGCTTCGTAATCGCATCAGGATCACTCATGTGACTATCAGAACTTGAATAGTAATCTCCTTCATCGTCATACTTATCTAGTTCAGCCACTTTCGTTTTAATCTTATCCTTGGTTTTCTCAGCTGCATTTCGCCTAGGACGGCCATGGTCCGACGCATCATTTGCTACAGCCTCCGCCGCCGGGGCTGATGATGTCGACCGCCTTCCAGTAACTCTACTGAGCGCATTCCTTGCTGCTTTCACAACAGGAGATCTCCTTGCTCTAGCAAGAAGAGTCCGCATTCCGCATA
>Ga0247834_1008384_pt1 | contig 10423 bp, 11 predicted proteins | sample LaCruzMarch2015__8_FD_187118 | JGI IMG/M metagenome (GOLD analysis project Ga0247834, IMG submission 187118) | Freshwater microbial communities from meromictic Lake La Cruz, Castile-La Mancha, Spain - LaCruzMarch2015_12m | ecosystem: Environmental > Aquatic > Freshwater > Lake | place: Spain... | reverse complement strand
GCCCTCGACTCTGGACCCTCGACGCTCGACCCCTCTTGCTCTGCCGAGGCCCTCGACTCTGGACCCTCGACGCTCGACCCCTCTTGCTCTGCCAAGGCCCTCGACTCTCGACCCTCGACGCTCGATTCCACGCACGGTCTCCGTGCGGGCGAGTTTTACGCAGTTAAAGACGTCAGCTTCGAGCTGCGCCGGGGGGAATGTTTGGGGCTCATTGGGCATAATGGGGCGGGTAAGACGACGCTGTTGAAGATGCTCAATGGGTTGATCAAGCCAGATGCGGGGTCGATCACGATGCGGGGGCGGGTGGGGGCGCTCATTGCTCTCGGGGCTGGGTTCAATCCCATTTTGACCGGACGCGAGAATATTTACATCAATGGTTCTGTGCTCGGCCTTACGAAAAAAGAAATCGACGCCAAGATCGACGAGATCATCGACTTTGCTGAGATTCGCGAAGCGATCGACATGCCGGTGCAGAATTATTCCTCGGGGATGTCCGTGCGCCTCGGCTTTTCAGTGGCAAGTTCGATGAGTCCAGATGTGTTGATTTTGGATGAAGTGCTTGCAGTCGGCGACATTGGTTTTGTAATTAAATGCTTGAATCGAATGCGGCAATTATCTGCCAATGCTGCAGTTATTTTCGTCTCCCATAGCATGCAATTTATTTCCACTTTCTGTTCTCGCGTGATTTTTATGGATCATGGATGTGTCGAAGTAGATGCTTTTGAGCCTAAAGATGCGATCGACCGCTACTTTGCATTAGTAAAAGAATCAACAAACACGGCAGGGTTAGGAACTGCGAGCGTTGATAAGGTGATGCTGCGTGGCTTTGACCAGCACGGGAATCCATCAAGCGAAGTTATTGCTCAAGGCACGAATGCAAATGTGGAGGTGGATTTTACAATTAACGAAGGAAGCGAACCTGCACGAGTATCTGTTTCGATCGACGATATTAGTAACAACCAAGTGCTGACATGTCCATTAGTCGATGTAACTGGCCAGCCAATGAAATTTCGGATCGGTAATCACTGCGTGAAAGTAGATTTAGGCAAAATCGAACTGAATTCAGGAAAATACAGTATACTCGTGGCGGCCACCGGTGCAATTACGCGAAACACTTTAGTTCGAAGCCAAGGCAACGCCTCGTTTAGGGTCCACTCTAACACTCATGCGTGGGCCCATTTTGTCCGGCCGATTTCACCTTCTTTAAGAGAAGAAAAACTCATTACACAAACATAAATTTTATGCAACCACAAATTAATACCATCCTATTAATCGGCCAGTGCACGCTGCAATGGGGAAGAATGGAATTTGGAAACATTGGAAACTACTACATCCTTGAGCCTTTAGTCCGTGAGATTCACAAGGCATTTCCAGGGGCAAATCTTCAGACGACATTTCAACTTTCAGATGAATTTTGCAAGAGGGAAAAAATTCAATGTTTGCCTATGGATTTATATTATGGATATTCTGGCGATGATCTTGAATCTACTAAGAAAGAGTTAAAATTAGTCAAAGAAACTTTAGAGAGCAACAAATCCGCATGTGGAATCAGCCCATTTGTTGATGAAGTTTTAAAATCTGATTTGGTAATTGATTTTAGTGGTGATATTTGGGGTGATAATGCGAATTTTCTTGGAAAAGATCGTTTTGAGGTAGGGTTGCTGAAAGATTTAATAGCGCAAACTTTGGAAAAACCTACAGTAATGATCGCTGGATCTCCAGGGCCTTTTAGTAATAAAAATACTAAATCTCTGGCTCAACAAGTATATCGAAAATTCAGGGTTGTCACAAACAGAGAAAGTATAAGCAAAGAATTGCTAGAAAATGAAGGCTTCGATGTATCACGAACATATGATTGTGCATGTCCAGCTTTTTTATTTGAGCCAACCCACGGGACTCAAAGTGCAGATGTAGTTGCTCGGTTGCGAAATCTAGCGAAAGGCAAACCGATCGTTGGTCTGGTTGTATGTGGGTGGAATTTTTCGTCTGGACCTTTCGATAGGTGGCCGCGAGAAGATGATGAATTCGTTGCATTTGCAAACATTGCAAAGGCTTTATTAGATCAGGGAGCATTTGTCGTCTGTATGTCCCACTCGAATGGGTTTGATGTTCCGCCGTCACCATTCCGGTTAAAACAGGGAAGAGACTTCCCTATCGCTCAAAGAGTATTTGAAATCACAAAGAATAAGCTAAAAAATCCAAACTTATATCTTCTTGAGGATATTCTTTTGCCGGGCGAAATCAAATCCGTGATTGGTGCCTTAGACTTTTTAATCAGTGGAAGAGTGCATGCCGCAGTTGCTGGAATGTCGCAAGCGGTGCCTACAGCGATTCTGGATTACGGACATGAGCCCAAGGCGCACAAGCTGAAAGGATTTGCAAAATGTGTTCGAATGGACCGCTGTGTTATTGATCCAAGTTCGCCATCTGCCCCCTACAGTATTTCAAACCTTTTTAGTAATCGAAAGCAAATCCAAAAAGAACTAAAAAATGAAATACCTAATGTTAAAAAACTGGCGATAGAGAATTTTAATATCATAAAAAACTCTCTTTAAGTCTTATGCGTATTGCAATAATGCAGCCTTATTTTTTGCCTTACATTGGATACTGGCAATTAATAAATACTGTTGATATATTTGTTGTTTATGACAACATAAAATATACAAAGAAAGGTTGGATAAACAGAAATCGTTTTTTGTCTAATGGTAAAGTTGATAGTTTTACACTTCCTCTAGTGAAAAGCTCTGATTCAGAATTTATCAATCAAAAAAAACTGATCCCCAACTTTTCTGATGAGCTAAGTAAAATTAAGAGGCGATTAGATGGCGCTTATTGCAAGGCAAACTACTTTAAGGAAGGCAAATTGATATTTGACTCAGCAACATCGTCCCGATCCCTCAACTTGTTTGATTACCTTGATAATTCAATTAGAACGATTTGTTCCATGCTGGGAATTACTACAAAAATTGTCAATTCTTCAGCTCTTCCATTGGATCATTCGCTCAAAGGGCAAGAAAGAGTGATCGATATATGTGCATATCTCCAAGCGAAATCATATATTAACCCGCCAGGGGGTGTTAATTTATATTGCTCAAATAATTTTGCCTTAAAAGGCATAAAATTGATGTTTATTTATCCTCAAATAAATCCATATAAGCAACTTGGCATGATTCAATTTCAAGAAAATTTAAGTATAATTGATTTATTCTTTAATCTTGCTAAAGATACGATTAAGCAGCAACTGAATGAGTATGAACTAATCAAATAATCTGTCTTTAACAATGAACATTGCATTTTACATTCCAGGTGAAGGTAAAAAAACTTAGAAAAAATTTTCATTCGAAGCTTGAGGTTACATCAGACACTAAAGCTTTCTATAGAGACGGTTCTGAAAATAATGATCTTAAAAGCCAATATGAGTTGTCATAAAATTTGTATTCAGAAAAACAAGGCAAACGCCAGAGAGATTCAAGGGCACCTTGAAGCATGTGATCATTTGTTCAACCCAGCATTGTCTTCATATGTCAACATTCCGGAATACGCCACGAAGCTTTTTAGTAGAAGCAGAACCTTCGAGGCCTGGTCGCATGATGTTTTAATTGGATTGCTGGCTTTTTATGTTGATGCAGAAGGTAAAACCGTCTTTATTTCCAATATAAGCATCGTTCCGGAAATGAGCTCAAAAGGAATGGGCAAATCTCTAATGAAAAGCTTATTGGGCTTTATGAAAGCGGATAATCTCTCTGTAATTGAACTTGAAACCTTTCCTTCAAATGAGATCGCCCTGAGATTCTACACCGCTCTGGGTTTTCACCGGGTTGCCGAGGTGAATAACAAGGTCGCCCTGCGAATGGAAATTCGTATATGAAGATGAAACTGACCTCTGAAAAGCTCTATGTCGGTCGGCCCAATATCGGCAATCGCGAGACGCTGCTGGCTCGCATCAACGAGATGTTGGACCGCCGATGGCTCTCGAACGACGGCCCACTCGTTCAGGATTTCGAAAAACGGATTTCGGATTTTCTTGGGGTGAAGCATGTGGTGGCGATGTGCAATGCCACGGTGGCGCTGGAGATCGCCAGCCGGGCGCTGAATTTGAACGGCGAGGTAATCGTTCCGAGCTATACTTTCATTGCCACGGCGCACGCCCTGCAATGGCAAGAGACCACGCCGGTTTTTTGCGACATGGATTCAGCGACGCACAATATCGATCCGGCCAAGATCGAGCGGCTCATCACGCCGAGGACGACGGGAATTCTCGGAGTGCATGTTTGGGGGAGGGGATGCGACACCGAAGCAATCGAGGAGATCGCGGCCCGGCGGAATCTGAAAGTGATGTATGATGCCTCGCACGGATTCGCATGTTCCAAAGGCGGGCGGATGCTGGGAACATTCGGCGAATGCGAGGTCTTCAGCTTCCATGCCACGAAGTTTCTCAACTGCTTTGAAGGCGGCGCGGTCGTAACAAACAATGACGACTTGGCCGAAAAAATGCGGCTCATGCGGAATTTTGGGTTCAAGGGGTTCGACAATGTCATTTACCTGGGGGTGAATGGCAAGATGAGCGAGGTCCACGCGGCCATGGGGCTCACGAATCTGGACGCGGTGGAGGAAATCATCGCGGTGAATCGCAGGAACTACGAGGCATATCGGGCTGGATTGGCGAATGTGCCGGGTATTTCCGTAATCGACTACGACCCCGCCGAGCGGAATAATTATCAATATGTGGTGATCGAAGTGGACCCTGAAGTCTGCCCGCGAAACCGCGATGAAATCGTGGAGGCCCTCCACGCGGAAAACATCATTGCCCGGAAATACTTCTGGCCTGGTTGCCACAAAATGGAGCCCTACCGCTCCCTGCAACCAAATGCCGGCCTGCTCCTGCCCGAGACCGAGCGTGTCTCTGCGCAGGTGATCGTGCTGCCAACGGGGCAGGCGGTGGAGGTAGAGACCGTCGCACGTGTTTGCGAAATCATTCGCAGCGCGGCGACGAAAAGCTGAGACTGGGAAAAGCTGAAACGCTGAAACTGAAAAAATGAGAATCTCTTCAGATTTGAGAAAACGGACGAAGGCGTATGCTTCCGGGATTGTCCGGTTTCTTCGGGAGCTTCCGGCGCGAGACAAGGCGGTGCAGACGCTGGGTCTGCAGCTTCTGAGATCGGGAACTTCGGTCGCTGCGCACACTCGCGAGGCTTCAAATCCGAGTTGTGGCTGGAGTGCCTAATGGAGGACTGTGAAATTGAAAGCGAGCGAGCAAGATTTCTTCACAAAGAAACGGATTAACTGATAAGCATCTTTACGACCATCGTATCAAAAGTCCGTCGGGGACTTGAGTAGCCAGTTTTCAGCTTTTCAGAATTTCATTATGTCAGCTTTTCTACAGTCGCAGCGGCTGCCGCACCCGGTTCGCATCACCGAGCAGGTCTGGCCTGAGGGCATCACGCCGGTGGTTAGTGTCCTCTGCCACACCTACCAACATGTGCATTTCATCCGGGATGCCATCGAGGGATTTCTTATGCAGGAAACTACCTTTCCGGTGGAAATAATTATCCGTGATGATGCCTCAACCGATGGCACACCAGAAATCGTTCGTGAGTATCAGGAGAAATTTCCTCAACTCATTCGCACAATTCTTCATTCTGAAAACCAATACTCCCAAGGGAAGAAAGCCTTTCATGAAACCTACGCCATAGCCCGAGGCGAATTCATCGCCCTCTGTGAAGGCGATGATTATTGGATTTCCCCCGAAAAACTGGAAAGACAGGTTTTAACTTTAACAAACAATAATTACTCAGGTGTTTTTCATTCAGTAATCTGGGTAACAGAGACGAAACAATTTATATGCTCTGCGCCTGAACCTAAAAATCGTCGCGATGTGATTTTTCGCGATATTATGTCGAGTGATGTATTTATTTCAACTTGCGCTTTTTTATTCAGAAAAAATGTTATAAAAAAAGATTATTTTGATTTGCTTAAAAAATGTCAAATTGGAGACTGGCCACTTTTTGCATATTTATCCCAAAATAATAAAATAGCATTTATAGATAATGAAATGTCATGCTATCGAAGGCATGATAAGGGAATGTGGACGGGCCTTTCTGAAATAAAAGGACTGCATATTAAATGCCATACTTTAGAAACATTTATTGTTTTTTTTGGATCAAAAAAAACAGAAAACACTAAAGACGAAATCAAAAAACTAAAATATAAAATTATAAGTATTTATATAAATAATAATAATTTATTAAAATCGTTTATAACTTTTTGCAAAATGAACAAAGCAATTTCTGGTCCATCCGATTTTTTATCTAATCTTAAAAATTATCTTAAAATTATCATTAAATAATTTAAGCATTATCTATCTTGAAAGCTTTCATTAGTTTAATCATCTGCGCACACAATCCACGCAAGGATTATTTGTGCAGAACTCTCCATGCTTTGCAAGGGCAGTCGCTGCCTAAAGATCAATGGGAATTGCTTTTAATTGACAACGCCTCAATTGAGACGCTTCAAGGAAATTGGGACCTCTCATGGCATCCTCATTCCCGACATCTCCTTGAAAGAGAGTTAGGTCTCACTCCTGCGCGCTTGCGCGGCATTCGAGAGGCCAAGGGAGAGATTTTAGTTTTTGTAGACGATGATAATATATTGCCGGAAAATTACTTGCAATTTGTTGTTGGGATATCGAAAGAATATCCTTTTCTGGGAGCGTGGGGTGGAGGGTGTGAACCCGAATTTGAGATGTCTCCGCCAGATTGGATAATGCCCTACCTCGGCAACCTCGCCATTTTGAACATCAACCGCCCGAGTTGGACGAATCAATACTTTGACTACAGGTGCACGCCTGTCGGTGCAGGTATGTGCATACGGAAAAATGTGGGCCAAAAATATTTGGAAACCTTGGTATCGCGTGCCTCGACCGAGCATTTGGACCGCAGGGGTGGCGATTTGATCTCCTGTGGCGACCATGACATAGCTTATTGCGCAATCGATTTAGGGCTGGGGGTTGGGTTGTTTCCCGACCTCAAGCCCACGCATCTCATTCCTAATAAAAGGGTCGACAAGGAATACATTTTGAAATTATTGGAAGCAGATGCTTTCTCTTCCTATATGCTCAGAAAAGCTCGCAACTTCAAGGTGGAGCCTATTCCGTATCAGTCTGTGAAAGAATCGCGGTTTGCCCGTTTCAAGCGGTGCACGCGGGAGTTTCTCTCAAGTTTCAGAGGTTTGTTCAAACTTGAACAAGAAAAAACAAATGAAAAATCATTTGAGGAACTCGTGCAAGAAGCTCGAACAAGAGGCTTGAAAAAAGCAGCAGCCAAATTCCATCCGTAATGAATGTGCTTGTGGATGGCTTTGTTCTGGAAAACACCTACCAGAAGGGAATCCGACGGTATCTGGAGGAGTTGCTGCGGCGTGTGGATGTGCCGTTTTCAATGTTTCTGGAGGAACCGCCAGCGCGTGCCTTACCAGAAGATTGGCGAGTTGTTGGGCCGCTTGGCCCGTCACCAGTGAGCAAACTGGACTTGGTCGGCCGTTGGAAATACCGCGAGCGCGCGAAAAAGTGGCGCAAAGAAATTCAATCGCACTCTGTATTCCACACCAGTTATTTCCGGCCATGCCCGATTCCAGGAGTTCCGAGCGTGGTAGTGGTGCATGATATGGTTTATGAATTGATGCCAAACATGTTTTACGGTGACGCAGGCGTGGTGGCCTCTTACAAAAAAAATGCGATGGGCAATGCGGCGGCCATAATTGCAATCTCGGAATCCACAAAAAGTGATTTGGTAAAAATTTATCCTGAGTTTTCTGGCAAAGTGCATGTGATTCCCCACGGCACCGACCACTTCGCTATTGCCAACTCGCCCGAGGATTCCAATCGACAATTAGGAAAGGCAGTTGAACCTTATGCCCTTTTTGTTGGGCATCGCTCGGGATATAAAAATTTCCAGACTTTGCTGGATGCTCTGCAATGCGAAGCGTGGCCTCGTGAATTGAGATTGAAAGTTATCGGTCCGAAATTTGACCAAGCGGAAATTCTTAATTTGCAGGCAAGGGGTTTGTGCAATCAGGTGGAGTATTTGCAGTATCTAACGGACCATGAGCTTTTTTTGGCTTATGAAATGGCTTCAGTATTCGTTTTTCCCTCATTCTTCGAGGGTTTCGGTTTTCCCCTGTTGGAAGCACAGTCTCGTCGTGTGCCAGTGGCGGCGAGCGACATTCCGATTTTCCACGAAGTAGGAGGGGGTGCATTCGTTAAATTCGATCCCAGAAGTCCGACCAGTCTAGCGCTCGCTGTGTGCCAGACTTTGGAAAAAACTAATCGGCATGCCCTAATACAAGGCGGTCTCGATAATGTGAAGAGGTTTACTTGGGCGGAAACCGCTCGAAAGACACTCACACTCTGGGATCTCTGCTCCAAAAAGTAAGGAAATCATGAAACAAGTTATCAAAAGTGCGATCAAAAAATCTTTCCGAATATTCGGTCTTTCGGTGGGTAGACTTCCCAAGCCCGCGCCTTCTCAGAAGATCGCGATATCTCCGGAAGCCTATGTGGGCGAGGGGTCATTTCGTGGAATGCTGGAGAGGTTGCGAAGGAAAGCGCCTGCTTTCCAAACTGTGGTGGATGTTGGCGCGGCTTACGGGGCTGGAGTAGGCGGTTGGCAGATGTTTTACCGGGGCGAAGGCACCTGCTGATCGAAGCTAACAGACATCACCGTGTGGCTTTAGATGTGTGTTGTGCCGAAACTCCGGATTGGCAATATGTGCTCAAGGTGTGTGGAAGTGGACTTGGTAAGATTTTTTTCGATGGAACCGATCCGATGGGTGGTTTGGCAAGCCAGAGTCGAAGCGATAATTTCATGGTGGAGGCGGAGATGACTTCGATCGATCATGAAGTAAACCGTCTTCGGTTGCCAGGGCCTTTTTTGATCAAACTGGATACGCATGGATTTGAAGTGCCGATCCTTGCGGGGGCGACTGCAACGCTCGAAAATGCCGAATAAATCGTGTTCGAGTCCTATAACTCTACAATGTGCGAGGGGGCTTTGCGTTTTTGGGAGCCTTGTGGATGGATGGATTCGAAGGGTTTTGTGCCGTTGGATTTGTATGATCTCTGCTACCGGAACTATGATCTTTCCCTCTGGCACATGGATATTGTTTTTGCCCGCAAGGACAATGCGGCTTTCGAATACACAAAATATCCCTGATAAACTGATCTGGATCAAACATATATGATTAAAATCTCGCTAATAACACCCAACTATAACTATGGGCATTTTCTTGAGAAAACTCTGAAGAGCGTTTTGGATCAGCGGTATCCAGAATTGGAATACATTGTGTTAGATGACGGCAGCACGGACGGAAGTGTTGGCATTTTAGAGAAATACGAATCTCAGCTTTCGCACTGGGAAACAGGTCCGAACCGCGGTCAATATCGGGTGTTAACCGATGGTCTTAATCGTTCAACTGGAGATGTAATGGGTTGGTTGAACAGTGATGATATGCACTTACCGTGGACTTTGCGCGCTGTAGGGGAGATTTTCGATACCTTTCCTGAAGTGGAATGGATTTCAACGCTTCAAACGGGGTTGTGGGACTTCTATGGGATGGGATATAAATTTGTTTCAATGGTTGGTTTTTCGCTGGATGCTTTTTTGGATGGGTTGTTTTTTCAAGATGGTAGTGCAATGCCAGAAGGTATTTGGTCTGGAACGAATTGGCAGGGGCCAATTCAACAAGAATCGACTTTCTGGAGGCGTTCGCTATGGGAAAAGGCAGGAGGCTTTGTTTCGCATGAGTTTGGTAGTGCTGGAGATTTTGAGCTTTGGGCTAGGTTTTATGAACACGCAGAACTTTATGGGGTAGAGATTCCGCTCGCGGGGTTCAGGCTTCAGTATCAGCAACAGAGTGCTCAAGAAGAAAAGTATCGTAAATTCTCAACTACGATTCTGAGTATGGCACGGCAACGGTATGGTTGGAATTCTGCTTTAGATAGGCATGAGTTTCTAAGAAGCAAAAACAAATTTCCGATAAGGATCTTCAAAAGTATTGCGCCAGGTCGTTTCGACACATGGGCAAAAAAAAATGCCTACCGATCAAAAAAAATCGTGCGCATCAAGCCGAATTCGCCAGATGCGACATGGGCGGTCGAAGACTATATATTCTAGATGATTGTCAGCAAATTATTTTGCGGGTTGGGCAACCAGATGTTCCAATATGCGGCGGGGTTGGCCTTGGCGCAACGGCGGAATACGATTCTGAAATTGGATGTCTCCTGGTTCTCAGAACAAAATGCGGAAGCGAACCACGAGCGGTATGGATTGGATTGCTTTCTACTGGATGCCCATTTTGCAACGAACCAGGAACTGGCTTGGTGCCGGGGGCATCAGAGGAATGTGGCTGAGAGTCGCTTCTGGCGTTT
>Ga0247834_1008381_pt1 | contig 10430 bp, 7 predicted proteins | sample LaCruzMarch2015__8_FD_187118 | JGI IMG/M metagenome (GOLD analysis project Ga0247834, IMG submission 187118) | Freshwater microbial communities from meromictic Lake La Cruz, Castile-La Mancha, Spain - LaCruzMarch2015_12m | ecosystem: Environmental > Aquatic > Freshwater > Lake | place: Spain... | reverse complement strand
TTGCAACGTGTGTCAGTTCGCAGACGACGGCGGCCTCGATGATTCCATGCGCTGCAGGGTTTCCAAAGTGTGATGTAATCAAAGTTAATAACGGGCGCAACCGCTTTCCGCCTGCCTCAACAAGGTGGCGTGAAGTCTCAATAACTAACGGGTACTTTCCTTCAATCTGCTTACGTAATAGCACTTCGACCTGCGCCATACGCAAGGCAAGATCTGCCTCGAGTGCTGGCGACAGATCGGTAATGCCAAATGAGGCCATCAGCGAATGAAGGAAGCGGTCTGGGCGATGTAATCAAGGAGTGGTGCTGGAAGTACTCCAAGTAGCACCGTGATTGCCAGCGAGGCGATAATCGTAATTCGGGTGTAGATCGATGGAATCACAATGCTTGTTCCATCATCGAGTGCATCCTTGAAGAACATAAGGACTACAACACGAATGTAGAAGAATGCTGCGATTGCAGATGAGAGAACGCCGGTAATGAGAATTGCTGTATTTCCACTCTCGTAGGCTGCAGAGAAGATGGAGAACTTTCCGACAAATCCGCTAGTAAGTGGGATTCCAGCAAAAGCTAAGAGTAGGAATGCAAATGATGAAGCAATCCAAGGGGACCGCTTTCCAAGTCCTGCCCAGCGATTGAGGTCTGTTACTTCACCTAATGAATCAGTGACGAGTGAAACAATCGCAAATGCTCCAACTGTTGCTACGCCATATGCAAAGAGATAGAAGATTGAGGCATCAAGGCCTGACTTATTCAAGGCAATTACGCCTGAGAGTAAGAATCCTGCATGTGCGATTGAAGAGTAGGCAAGCATTCGCTTCACATCACGCTGTGCAATTGCCACGAGTGAACCAAAGACCATGGTGATGAGTGCGATTGCAGTAAGCGCTGGACGCCACTGCCAGACATCTCCAGCGAAGGCAACATAGAAGATACGTAGCATTGCGCCGAAGGCGGCAACCTTTGTTGCAGCTGCCATAAATGCAGTCACTGCAGTAGGTGAGCCCTGGTACACATCGGGTGTCCATGAGTGGAATGGAACTGCGCCTACTTTAAAGAGCAAGCCGACGCTAACAAATGAGATTCCGATAAGAAGGAAGACATCATTTGCTGTTCCTCCGGTGATCGCAGCTGCGATTCCCGCAAAGGTAATCGAATCTGAATATCCATAAAGGTAGGCAACTCCGAAGAGGAAGAAAGCTGAAGCAAATGCACCGAGCAAGAAGTACTTGAGTGCAGCCTCTTGAGATGCCAAGCGACGGCGACGTGCCAAGCCTGCCATTAAATAAAGTGGCAGAGAAAGAACTTCCAGGGCGACAAAGAGTGTGATGAGATCGGTAGCCACTGGAAAAATAAGCATTCCAGCAATTGCAAAGAGTGTGAGTGGGTAAATTTCGGTAACGCGGATATTTGCAGCTTGTGCCTGACGTTCTTCATCAGAACCAGGAGCAGCGGTAGGGACTGCTGCAAATTTATCACTATCAGCTAAGAGCAGGATTGCGATGAGGGCAATGATGAGAATGCTTGCCTGTAAGAGAAAGCCTGCGCCATCGAAGGTAATTGATGTCATCGCTGCCTTTGCAGAGTAGACCTCGCGTGTGCGAAAGAGTGCAACGAGTGCAAGCAATAGGGTCAGAACTGCAATAAAGAGTTGTGATGAACCGCGAGCTTTGCGTGGAGCAAATGCTTCCACAAGAACTCCAATAAGCGCTCCACCAAGAACAACAAGGATGGGGGCCAAAATTCCGTAGTTGAAAACTGGCGCTGCAAATGTAATCACTTACTTGCCTCCATTCATGGTTGGCGCAGGATCGCTATAGCCCATCTGGCTTACTACTTTCGCTGCTGCAGGATTAATTATGTTCAGCAGTGGTGATGGGTAGAAACCGAGAAGAACGATGATCGCAATTACTGGGGCAATTGCAACTTTCTCTCTAAGATTCAAATCTTTTAGATTCTCATTTCCTGGAGTGGTCGGCCCATGAAGAGCTCGCTGCACTGGAATCAATATATAAAGAGCTGCAAGAACAATTCCGAATGTAGCGATGATCGCCGCAACTGGATAACGCGTATAAGTTCCGACAAGGACCAAGAATTCACTAACAAAACTCGAGAGCCCAGGTAGCGCCAAACTCGACATACCTGCGATGAAGAAGCTCCAAGCCATGATCGGTGTGATCCGCTGCAAGCCACCGAAATCTGCAATTGTTGATGAACCCCTGCGAGTTGCCATCCAGCCCGCAACTAAGAAGAGCGCTGCTGTTGAGAAGGCGTGGTTAAACATATAGAGAGTTGCACCGCTCTGCGCTTGAGTTGTCATCGCGAAAATTCCGAGAGTGATGAAGCCGAAGTGTGAGATCGATGTATATGCAATAAGGCGCTTGATGTCTTTTGCACCGATCGCCAAGAATGCACCGTAGAGAATTGAAATCAGTGAGAGAACGATGATGATCGGTGTAAATGTCTTGGTCGCATCAGGAAAGATGGAGAGACAGAAACGGATCATTCCGTAGGTTCCGACCTTATCCAGAACGCCTAAGAGAAGAACCGAGGTTCCCGCTGTCGCACTCTTTGCCGCATCCGGTAGCCAGGTATGGAATGGCCACAATGGAGCTTTGATTGCAAAGGCGATAAAGAATCCTAAGAAGAGAATGTTCTGAGTTGTGCTGCTCATCGATGTATGAAGTTGAGATAGCTCGGTGATGTCAAATGTAGGACCACCGTTATTTCCAGAGATCACATAGAGCCCGATAATTGAGGCCAACATTAAGAGTCCACCGAAGAGGCTATAGAGCAGGAACTTCACAGCCGCAGCTGCACGCTCTCCACTGCCATAACCACCAATGAGGAAGTAGACCGGGATCAGCATCGCTTCGAAGAAGACATAGAAGAGGAAGAGATCAGTTGCAGCAAAGACGCCGATCATCATCGTCTCTAGAACCAAAATCAAAATATAGAAAGTCTTTACTCCCCAACGTCCGCCTTCGGATTCATGCCATCCAGCCAAGATTACGACGGGTGCGAGAATTACCGACATCAGAATGAGTACTAGCGCAATTCCATCTACGCCCATCGCCCAGTTGATTGCAAAAGATGGGATCCATGAGTAGCTCTGTCTAAATTGAAGTGCAGTATTTCCAGTGTCAAAGCTCAGCGCTTTAACGATTGTCGCAATAGCAACCACAAGAGTCGTCGCTAAGGCAATCTGCTTCACAAGAGTTGTCTTTGCTGCAGGCATCGCCGCGATGATCGCTGCGCCGATTAAAGGCAAGAGCATAATAATTGTCAGTGTCATTATTGAGTCACCACCCAGATCGCTGCGAGCAGAGCAAGTGCTCCAACAAGAATTAGTGCTGCATAAGAACGAACATATCCAGATTGCGTGCGACGTAAGGTTGAGCCCGTTTCAACTGCCATCGAACCAACTCCACGGACTGCACCATCAATAACCTTCTCATCAACTGCAACTAGACCGCGAGTAAGTGCTTGTCCTGGACGCATAAAGACCGCCTCATTAAAGGCATCCTGTCCCAGATCATTACGAGCAGCGCGAGTAGCCCACGTGACATCGGTTGGAGCAACTGCGGCAACATCTTTAAATTGATACTTCAAGAGAGCGATAGTTACTCCGATGACAACCATGGTTATCGCCAAGATAGTGACAACGCTGTGCGGGAGTAGCTCTTCATGCTCTTTATGGTGATCAAAGAGTGGGTAGAGCCAATTCTTCAGTGCATCACCGCGATAGAGAAGAAGTCCGGAAGTGACAGATCCGATTGAGAGAATCACCATTGGAAGCCACATCAAAACAGGTGACTCATGTGGATGAGCATCGTCATCCCAACGAGCCTTGCTGGTAAATGTCATGACCATAACTCGAGTCATATAGAAGGCGGTAATTGCTGCACCGAGGAGAGTGACGCTTCCAAGAAGCACTCCCTTTACTCCACCTGAATTAAAGGCTTCAGCGATGATCGCATCTTTAGAGTAGAAACCAGCAAATGGTGGAACACCAATGATTGCTAGATAACCAAGACCAAAGGTAATAAATGTAATCGGCATAAATTTACGAAGTGCACCATATTTGCGCATATTTACTTCATCATTCATGCCATGCATGACTGAACCTGCACCCAGGAACATGCTGGCCTTAAAGAAGCCGTGTGTAAGTAGGTGCATGATTGCAAATGCATAACCTGCAGGGCCAAGGCCGGCCGCCAAAATCATGTAACCAATTTGAGACATTGTCGATGCTGCTAGAGCTTTCTTAATGTCATCTTTAGCCATACCAATAATTGCGCCGAAGATAAGAGTGATTGCGCCAATAATTACAACCAGAAGTTGGGCAGTTGGAGCGGCATCAAAGACAAAGTTAGATCGAACGATTAAGTAGACACCAGCGGTAACCATTGTCGCTGCGTGGATCAACGCTGAAACCGGAGTTGGACCGGCCATCGCATCGCCCAGCCATGCTTGTAATGGGAATTGCGCAGATTTACCAACGGCTGCAACGAGCAACATAATTCCCATTGCAGTCAGAGCTGGAGTTCCAGCACGCTCTGCCGCTTCCTTTACGCCTTCAAATGAAACTGTTCCCATTGTGGCAAATGCGATCATGATGGCAAATGACAAGCCCATATCGCCCACACGGTTCATAACAAATGCCTTCTTAGAAGCAGTGGCATAGGCCGGCTTCTGATTCCAGAATCCAATAAGTAGGTATGAAGCAAGACCTACACCTTCCCAGCCCACATAAAGGTTGAGATATGAATTACCAAGCACCAAGAGAAGCATTGAGGCTACGAATAAGTTGAGATAGGCAAAGAAGCGACGACGGTTCTCATCATGTGACATGTAAGAAATTGAGTAAACATGAATAAGCGTTCCAACACCTGTAATTAAAAGTACGAAACAGATTGATAGTTGATCAAGTAACAAGGCTGCATCGACATCGAAATCTCCGACCTTGATCCATGAGAACAAAGTCTGAGTAATCGCACGCTCTTCAGGTGCGCGATTAGTCATCGCAAAGAAGTGCGCTAGGCCAAGTGCGAATGAACCCGCAGACATAGCCGTTGCAAAAAGATGTCCCCACTTATCTGCCTTGCGGCCCATAAGTAGCAAAAAGACGGCTCCAAAGAGTGGGAGACCGATGAGGTAGACGAGTGAGCTTGAAGTAACCATTGTTATCGCTTCAACAAACTAGCATCATCGATCGATGCTGAACGGCGGGAACGATAAATCGCGACGATGATTGCCAAGCCAACAACTACTTCACACGCTGCAACTACCATCGTAAAGAAGGCAACTACTTGGCCGTTGAGATTTCCATTGAGGCGAGAGAAGGTCACGAGAGTTAGGTTTGCTGCATTGAGCATAAGTTCAATGCACATAAAAACAACGATTGCATTGCGGCGAACCACAACGCCTACTGCGCCGATCGTAAAGAGCAGGGCAGCGAGGTAGAGGTAGTTATATGGATTCACTTACTTCTCCTCTTTAATTGTTGGATCAACAACATCGAGTTGGAAGTTTGCAGATTCAATTACATCGCCACGTGCCTTAAGCGTTGCAGAGATAGAAGTTGGCGCAGGAGTTCCATCTGGAAGAAGAGCGGGAACATCGACAGCATTGTGAAGTGCGTAAACACCTGGACCTGGAAGTCCGGCGGCATCGCCTAATGAACCAGTACGAAAACGTGCGATTGCTTGTTCACGCTGTGATGGGCGATGTTTTGCACGTTGATGATGACCCAGGACCATCGCACCAAGGGCTGCTGTGATCAAAAGAGCTGAGATGACTTCAAATGGGAAGACGTAATCAGAGAAGAGCAACATGGCAATTCCTTCAACGTTTCCATCCGCATTTGCAATCTCTAACCCAACATATGTGCGGCCCAATGTCGCCCGACCAATCAGAGCAATCATCAATCCGCCGAATCCAACGGCTGCTGTAATTGCAATCCAGCGAAGACCCTTGATTGTTTCAACGAGTGAATCAGATGCATCCACGCCAACTAACATCAAGATAAAGAGGAAGAGCATCATGACTGCGCCGGTATAGACAACGATTTGAACAATTCCAAGGAAGAGAGCTTCTTGGGCAATGTAGAAAATCGCGAGCGTAATCATTACCCAAGCGAGCAAGATTGCAGAGTGCACAGCCTTCTTAACGACAAGCATGCCAAGGGCTGCAACCACTGAAAGTGGAGCAAGTGCCCAGAAGAGAATCGCTTCGGGTGTAGCAATTTCCAACATTACTTACTGCCCCCTTCTTGTGAAGGGTGGGCAGCTGTTACATCGCCGTTGTAATAATTTGTATCGTTCATACCTGGATACATTGGATGTGGTGGCTGGAGCATTCCTGCGCGCAGCGGTGCAAGTAGATCTTCTTTTTCGAAGATTAACTTCTCGCGTGAAGTATCTGCCAATTCGTATTCATTAGTCATTGTCAGAGCGCGCGTTGGGCAGGCTTCAATGCAGAGGCCACAGAAAACACAACGCAGATAATTAATCTGGTAGACCTTTCCGTAACGCTCTCCAGGTGACATCTGATTGTCTGGAGTGTTATCAGCGCCTTCAACAAAGATTGCATCTGCTGGACATGCCCACGCACAGAGTTCGCATCCGATGCATTTCTCTAAACCATCAGGATGGCGATTGAGTTGGTGACGTCCATGAAAACGTGGCTCAGTTGGTGCCTTCACATCTGGGTAGGCGACTGTGAGGTTCTTCTTAAAGATAGAGCGGAAGGTGACCCAGAATCCCTTTGATTGCTCAACGAGTGAACCTGGGCCTGGTTGATCTACTTCGACGAATGAAACATCGTCAACGTTGGCAGCAGCGCCTGACTTCTTTGGCTCGATGGAGTTACTCATTTTTGCCTCCTGTCTGTGATGAAGCGTTAAATGATGAAACTCCTGGAAGCGAAGGAATTGGGAAATCTGGCGCTTCACCTTCTGTAAGTGGCTCCTCTGATTTCTTCTTTGCACGATCAAAGAGTGAGCTGATCGCCGTTGCAATTAAGACAAGTCCAACTGCAAATGCGACGATCACTGTGCGTGATGCGCCTTCTTGTTGGATTACGCGCAAAGTTGCAACGACAAGAATCCAAATGAGTGAGACCGGAATCAAGACCTTCCAACCAAATTTCATAAATTGGTCGTATCGCAGGCGTGGAAGTGTTGCGCGCAACCACATAAAGATAAAGAAGAAGATATTTACCTTGATGAAGAACCAGACGATGGTAAACCAACCGCCTAGCCAGGCTTCAGTAAATCCAAGGCCTGGAGGTGCGTGATAACCACCAAGGAATAGCGTTGTTGCTAGCGCAGATACGGCAACAATGTTGACGTACTCGGCAAGGAAGAAGAGTGCGAACTTAAGGGATGAGTACTCAGTGTGGAATCCACCAACGAGTTCACCTTCTGCTTCGGCTAAGTCAAATGGTGCGCGGTTTGTTTCGCCGACCATTGCGATCACGTAGATCACAAATGATGGGAAGAGAACTATCGCGTTCCAGTAATTCGCATGCTGAGAGTTGATGATCTCGGAGGTAGACATTGATCCCGCGTAGATAAATACTGCAACGAGAGAAAGTCCCATCGCAATTTCATAGGAGACAACTTGTGCACTTGAGCGAAGTCCACCGAGAAGTGGGTAGGTTGATCCAGAAGACCAGCCGGCCAAAACAACGCCGTAGACACCAATTGAAGTGACAGCGAGTATGTAGAGCACTCCGACTGATAAATCTGTCAGCTGCATTGCAGTCTCTTGTCCAAAGAGATTGACCTTTCCGGTCATTGGAATAACTGCAAAAGCCATAAAGCACATTGACGCAGCAATGATTGGCGCTGCAATAAATATAATCTTGTCTGCCGCTGCCGGAATGATGTCTTCCTTAAGGGCTAACTTCACTCCATCAGAGAGTGATTGCAAGAGACCGAATGGGCCTACGCGGTTAGGTCCTGTGCGCTGCTGCATCTTTGCTAGGACGCGACGCTCAGTCCAGACTGCCATCAGAGTTGAAACGACGCAGATTGCAAAGACGATTACCGCCTTAACGACGATAAGCCAACCAGGATCTTGTCCGAGAAGTTCTGCTGTTGTCATGCCTTCACCACCGTTACTAGATCGCCATGAACCGCATTAAGAGTCTGCAATGGTGTTGAACCAATTGAATTACGTGGAAGCCAGACGGCATCATCATGAATATCTTCAACGAGGGCGGCTAGTGTAATTGAGCCGTGTGAGTTTGAGATTCGAAGATGATCTCCAGATTGCACACCAAGTGATGCTGCACGTTGTGGTGAAATCACTGCAATTGTTGGACGACGTGTGCCGGCCAAATTATCTTCGCCCGCTTGCAAAGTGCCTTCATCAAGAAGTCGGCGCCATGAAGTGATAATCGCTTCGTTGCCAGAAACTTTAAGTGCTGACGCTGCTGCAACTGATGCGAATGGAGCGCGTGCACCATCCCACTTTCCAAGTTGAGCAAATTCACGGGCTGCAGCGGTAACTGTTCCGAGCATGATGGATTCACCCATCTCATCGGCAAGTGCAGACAAGATTCTTACATCGCTGCGGTTAAGGGAATCGCCCACTGCTGCAGCAAATGTGCGTTGGCGTCCTTCCCAGTTAATAAATGTTCCATACTTTTCTGTAACAGCGGCAACAGGAAGAACAACATCTGCAACTTCTGTGACAGAAGAGTGTGCAATTTCTAGTGATACAACAAATGCTTTCTTCATCGCTTCTGTTGCACGCGCAGCATCTGGAAGATCAGCGATATCAACTCCGCCAACAACGAGTGCATCGAGGCCATTATTGTGAATTGCTTCAATCATCTCTGAACTACTGCGACCAGCATCTGCAGGAAGTGTGCTCACTCCCCATGCTGCAGCGATATCTATGCGAGCCGCAGTATCTGCAACCGGACGTCCTCCTGGAAGGAGCGCTGCAAAGGCACCAGCTTCGAGTGCACCACGTTCGCCTGCGCGACGAGGAATCCACGCCAACTTTGCACCAGTCTTATCAGCTAGCGCGATTGCTGCTGAGATAAGGCCAGCACTTTCTGAGGCACGCTCTCCAAGAAGAATGACTGACTTTGCAGTGAGTTCAATTGAAGATAGTGCAGCGCCTTCAGCACCTGGAGCTACCTTAATAAAGTTCGCTTTCAGTTTATCCATGGCAATTGATGCCTTAGATGCAACCGAAGTGACAGGGAGTCCGCGCTTCTTAAAGATCTTATTCAGACGTAAGAAAACGATTGGAGATTCTTCTTCTGGCTCAAAGGCAACAAGTAGAACATGATCTGCAGAATCAATATCGCGGTAGTGCACAGATGAACCGACAACATGTGATGCCAGATAGTTTGCTTCTTCATCAGAAGTTACGCGGGCACGGAAATCAATGTCATTTGTCTTAAGCGTTATGCGAGCAAACTTTGCATAACCGTAAGCATCTTCCAGAGTTGGGCGGCCACCGACAAGAACTCCGGCGCGCTTTCCTGAAAGACCTGCCGCAGCTGCTGCCAGTGCCTCCGGCCATGAAGTTACTTCTAGAACTCCGTCAGCGTTACGCACCATCGGTGAAGTAATTCGATTTTGTGAAGTGACATATTTAAATGCCCAGCGACCCTTGTCGCAGTTCCACTCTTCATTAACTTCCTTGTCATCTCCTGCAAGGCGACGAAGTGTCTTGCCACGGCGAACATCGGTACGCATATCGCAACCTGATGCGCAGTGCTCGCAGGCAGATGGAGTTGAAACTAGATCGAATGGACGAGCACGGAATCGATATGAAGCACCAGTAAGTGCGCCCACTGGACAGATTTGAATCGTGTTACCTGAGAAGTAAGACTTAAATGGATCGTTCTCGTAGATACCAACCTGTTGCAGCGCTCCACGTTCATTAAGAGTAATAAATGGATCTGATGCGATCTGCTCTGAAAAGCGTGTGCAACGTGCACATAGAACGCAACGCTCGCGATCGAGCAATACTTGTGAAGAGATATTGATTGGCTTTTCAAATACGCGCTTTACTCCGCCGAGTCGAGCAGTTGGATTTCCATTTGTCATCGCCTGGTTTTGCAGAGGGCATTCGCCACCCTTGTCGCAGACTGGGCAATCAAGTGGGTGATTTCCAAGAAGAAGTTCCATCACGCCTTTTTGTGCCTTATCGGCAACAGGTGATGTGAGTTGAGTCTTTACAATCATATTTGGCTCAACAGGAATGGTGCATGAGGCCTGCGGCTTAGGAAATGCACGACCGTTGATTTCAATATCGACAAGACATTGACGACAAGCACCGACTGGATCAAGAAGTGGGTGATCGCAGAAACGTGGGATCTGAATACCGAGTTTTTCAGCGGCGCGAATAACAAGAGTTCCCTTTGGAACCGTTACTTCAAATCCGTCAATGACGACAGTAA
>Ga0247834_1008374_pt1 | contig 10434 bp, 10 predicted proteins | sample LaCruzMarch2015__8_FD_187118 | JGI IMG/M metagenome (GOLD analysis project Ga0247834, IMG submission 187118) | Freshwater microbial communities from meromictic Lake La Cruz, Castile-La Mancha, Spain - LaCruzMarch2015_12m | ecosystem: Environmental > Aquatic > Freshwater > Lake | place: Spain... | reverse complement strand
TAGTAGTGGTAGTGGTGGTAGTAGTAGTGGTAGTAACAGTAACGCCAAGTCCTCTTCTACAAATTCAAGTAGTAATGATGGGTCGAAGAATAATCCACGTGCATTACGAATGTTACATGCCGAAAATGCCGTCTTGTCAATGGGAGGATGTGCATTGCGCCTGGCCGGACTTTATAGTCTCGATCGCGGTGCGCATAATTATTGGTTGGAAAAATTTGGCGGAAGTAGTAGTAGTAGTAGTAGTAGTACCACCAACAACGACGACAACAACAATTATGAAATACCCGGAACTGTACCAAGTCGAGGAGATGGTATAATTAATCTATTACATTATGAGGATGCAGCATCTGCGGTAATATCGGCACTCATGGTCGGACCAAATGTCAATTCACGTCGTGTATTTTTAATCAGCGATGGACATCCTTTGACGCGAAAACAAATATGTACTAATGCTAGGCAACATGTACGGTATGATGGATTTGGTATGCCATTATTCATAGATGATGATGATGTTGTTGTTAAGACGACGGATGGTGGTGTAGGAAAGGGAAAGGTTTACGATGGACGTAAAAGTAATGATGCGTTACAGTGGAAACCGAAATATCCATCGTTCGACGAATTCATGACATCAAAGACGACGTAAACGTTAGGTAGGGCGCATTCATTCCACGTTTACAAATAGAAATACTGTTTTTTTACAAATATAGAACTATTCATCTCAAATCCTGATCCTTCCTCCTTTTCTATACCCACCGACTCATCAGGTAATCTTCGCCTTGGGAGGGCTTGTTAATTGTACTCGAAGCGGTAATGCATTTCTACGTCTAGTAGTACGACCGGACTGTATCCGTTCAAGTTCTGTTGCCTTCTCCTTGTCTTGTAATATTTTGGCTGCGTCCTTACCAAATAATTCAGTCTTACTATCCTCAACATCCACGTCATCACCGGGAGCGAGTGTGTTACTTCCGGGATTCTTGTAGTGTGCCAATCGTCGACGTCGGCTTTGGGCTACGTTTGTCATTCTGGTTTCAATTGCTGGATAATCTCGCAGGAGGGCAAGTAGTGCTGTCTTGGATAGGCAAAAGAGCGTACATTGTGTTATGGACTTTGCAGATGCCGTCCTGCGTACACCTAACAGGACGGAAACATCACCAAAGTACTAGTATTCATTTATCAAGGAAAATGATTGAGATGGTTTAGAGTATGTGCGATACAATATGTACTGAAACTTACGCATCCATCTCCAACGGCAACATATGACGAAGATCTTATAGAAGACAAGTATATCTCCACGACACCACTTGAAATGAAGAATATTTCATCACCCATCGTCCCTTCCCGCATAATCACTTCGTTGGCAAATATTATCATCGGTTCGAGGACGCAGGCAATGTCCTTTGCAAAATCCCTACATGCTGGATTGGATAGGAGTGGAATCTTCTTCAAAATCTCTTTACTATTGTACTGCTTGATTTCGCGTCGAAGCTCTGGCGACAGGAGGTCTAATATCTCCGACTCATTATGTATCTTTCCATTGCCAAACCTCAAGTAGTAGTAATCCTTCATCTTCTCTCTCATCGCAGCTGGGAGCTTCTTCGAACGCATGTACTCGTCAAAGATCAGCAATTTCTCATCAAATTGCCGACTCGATCTACTTGCCGTGTGCAGGATGCTTGAAATGGAAGAAATGAGAATAGAATAGAATATCGCACCTATGTACAGACATAGAAGAGTAGTCCAATACTCTATCGTACACCAGTCTGATAATGCATCGCATGAGGCGTTTGTAAACCTGAGGGAGAGAGTAGGGTGTGTGAGACTTGCAACAGGTCGGATATGATAAGGCTATTGACTTACGGCGGGGTTTCAAATCCGATCATTATCATTTGCGACAGTGCCTTAAAGAACGACCAACTCCATTGAGTGAAAGGATCTTTGTCTAACAGTCCTGCGTATACGAGCCAACTATCGGGTGGAAAGTCGTTCAATCTCAGTAGGAGGAAGTTGAAACATCCAATCCAGTGAGCTAAGACCAACGTCCCAACACTAAGCCTCAACAGCTTTGTGAATCCATCGGAGATGCGAAACTGCATCGTCTCTTCGACGAATATGATCAGTCTTTTCATGTATAGGAATAGCCTGTTTAGACGGAAGAGTCGAAAAAGCTTGGCCATGCGGATAAGCTTGAGCATTTTTAGTGACTGCTTTGCGCTAGTAATCGATCCACCGGACTCCAACCGAGCCTGTTGACAAGACGTAAGGTGGTGAGCGGAATTTTAGATCTGTCTGCATCAATATCCAAACAAAAGATACACATACTCACGATTTTCAATATTAAGTCCAAGGGGATGCTGCTGCTAAAGTCCGCTAAGAAGAAGCCAGTCAGGTAATTCTTCCGAACAAGTTTCGCGCTCATGATGATGGTGTCGTTTGCATCCATGTATCCAGTGCAAAAGTTCTTGCACACGTCTATCATAAAAATGAAGTCCACCACCAAGTTCATCGTATACAATTCATCGTTGAGCACCTCCCACCCAAGACATAACGGCATAGTGATTACCGTTAGAAGAATGAGTACAGACACGACAATATCCCACGTCGCATGCGTGTTACTGAGAGGATGGATCAGCCATATGTCATGACCGATGACAGCGTTTTCGAGCTTCTTTTGGTGTGCGGTGAGAACATTCTTCGCCAATGTAGACATTCGATGGGTAAATCTTTGGGTACTCATTTTTCCCAGGCCGGAGGATGAGGTCCGCTCCATCATCAGAGTAAACTCGTCCATGTCGATCTGCCCGTCACCGTCGACATCTACCTCGTTCATCATTTTCTCTGCCAGATCGAGCGATGATAAGCCGTCCAAATCCATTTCGCCATGCTCGCACATCATGTCAATAGCTCTGGCGACTTCCTCCTTCTGCAAGAAGCCATCTCCATTCTCGTCGATTAGACGAAATGCCTCCCTCGATGCAACCTTCAAGTCTGCGTTTTCATCACCAACATTATACGTCATTGTAGTGGCTACTTGTGGGCTACCACCGGCCTCGATATCCTCTTTTAGTGGATGGACTGTGCCTTTGCGATAGCGACTGAATGGTGAGAAGATAGATTTCTTTCGAGGGAATACATCAGGCACCACTACTTCTTGCTGTTCATAAGAGTGAGATTGGAGTGTTGGGGTGAGTGATATTGTGAGACTTTTTATTTCTAATAGGACACGTCACTTACATCAAATCCTTCTTCGTTCATGGGCATCAGACATGGCGCCGACAATCGTCTGTGAGAAGGTTCAATGCTCTTGGCCCTGTCATCCGTCGAAAGTTGTGCACGACTACCTTCGCTTCCTTCCATGACGCAATCGTTCGAGGGGGGTGTATTTATTGTTAGGTCGCCAGATAGATGCTTATTGACCTCTGGTGTTTTTCCAGAGTCATCTACGTCGATTGCTGTCGACTCGATACCCATTCGATGGGATGAGTCCGAAGGTGCGATGAGGGTTTGTTGCATCTTATTCGAGCTACGAGCAATTATTTCATTATCGTCATCGATAATGCTTTCCGGTAGGTTTTGTCTCATCGATTCTACAAGTTGGGCAAGCTGGTTCAGGTTTTGCTTGGCAGATTCGACCTCTTGCCCTGATAACGCCTTTTCGACAACCCTGCTAGTGTAGGAGAATTTCACCATCTCCAATGTTGCTAGCGACGCCTTGATTCCGTCATCGATTGGGACCAACATTCTCAAGTGACAGCGTTCCGCGGCTCAGGACCCACTTGAAGCTCTGCAAAATATTTAATTTTGAAACGGCGCAGAAACAACACCCGATGAAGCCTCAGCTAAGTGCAGCTGCCGCGGCCTCTCTTCAGAGAGAGGTAATTCCAACAGTAACAACTTTTACAAATGAACTTGAAATCGCACCAACGGATGAAGGCGTGGGTATGAGGACTGATACCTCGACGTTAGATTGGACTGAAACATCGACGGATAAAAACCACAACGACTCGTTACTTTGCGTCCTCTCCAACGTCCTCTTTGTACTTGGAGGATTCTTCTACATCATTGTGACATCTTTCGACTATGCTGTATATTCGAAGACCACGGTCAACTCATTTCTGACTGTTTTAGGTCCTTTGGTGTACTTTTTGAACAGCGTAGTGGATGTTAACTGGGCGCTGCTCTTGAGGGAACGCGATGAGCGAGCACTGGCATTGCATCGTCTTCGGAGTAATGGAGGTGGTTCTCGTCGCTCGTTGTGGGCAGCTTTTACCTTTGGCGTAGCCGCCGTCTGCGGCCTCATTGCCGCGCTGAGCAGTTTTCTTGTTACCGATGATGATGAGAGTTATTTATTCTACGCAATCTCATTTGACCTTGATTTTGCCAGCAGTCACATATATTTACTAAGCGCGGTATTGGCTCTGTGGAGATCGTTTCCGGTTGACAATGACGCTGCGGAGGAAATGATGCGCAACGAGAGCATCCCTTGGCATTCAAATCCTCGTATCCTATTTGAATTTGGTGATGTTATCTTTGGCGTGGCCGCTTTGATAGATGTGTGCTTGACCGATGTATCATTTGACGATTCGTACCTTTCAATACCAATTTTTACGTCGATACTTTGGACAGCCGATGCATTGTTGTACATGAGAGGAGACATCGTAAGTGGAAATATGAGAAAACCTGATAGTAATGTCCCTGCCAACAATAACGTCCGGACTGTTGCCACAGAGATTGTGTAACATGATTGAAGTTATTATGAGGCAGAAATTTACTCTAGAGTACTCGAGGGCTCTCACATACATAACTATCACATGAGATTAATCCTAATTTGAATGCAATGGATCAACACTACTGTGCGTGGGCAAATATGATCATAAAAAACCGTGACTACACTGCTACTTTGCTGCATTTTACAAAGACATCCCTTTTGGACAAAGCTGGTACATCTCTCTTGACTGTAAATTTTTTGCGCCATATTGTATAATGCGGATCGTCCCCCGTCACAATATCATGTCATCACTCTCCTCGCTATATAGCCTATAGCCATCTTCGTTTGATTTGATTGCTGTACTTGTATACTCCATCTTAAAACTCCAAGAAGAACGTTCTACAGAATTCTGATTACCCGGTAGTTTCTTATCTACATCAACAGCAGCAGATGAACCATAAAGCCCTGCAATGGGCAGTACCTACCTATCAACAGCAGGGAATGACAGCTGCAATTAAACCATCAAACCCTGCAATGGTCACCAGTCTGAACTGCATGCAGAGCGGTAATGGATACAATGGATAGAAAACAAACCCAGCAGCATTCCATGACAGCAAACTGATGGGAAAATAACAACTGCAATTGTTCAATCAATTGTTGGGAGTGAAACTGTAGGTCCAGGAAAGCATTTTGAGAAGGTTATAGTAGTGTTTTATTTACATTTACCTGTCACTGGAAACAAATGACCAGGAAAGGAGCTAGTAGCACAAACAGAGCAGTTGAACTGAAAGAGTTTGCAATTGGTAATCCATCAACACAGTTAACAAAACAATCTGTTCAATATTGTGAGGACTCCTGCATATGAGTCTTGCAAAGACATTTCGGAAACAAAAAATGAGATGAGCTAAAACATAAAACAGTGGTAAATACGCGGGAAGAGTTTTGCGGGAAGGTGTGGAGATTTGGCGAATACAACTTCTTGCGTTAAGTTTTGAAACGCACTCTCGCTCCTTTCCGCCGACAAGATGATGGCATCACTGTACCTTGCCTCGAGGGAAACGGCTTGAGGAGTCACTACGGTAGGTAGCTCACGACGATGTACTAACAATCGAAGGAAGGAGAATAGACTACTCAATCACACTTACCACGAGCATAATAAAATATTTAGTCGAGGGAAGGTTTGAATTAGTCAGTATTATTTTGTTAGGTCCAATGTACAATGTATAATCGTATCTCTCCTAAAACGATTAACCGACTTAGTCCACAATTCTTCGAAGATAGTGACCTAGGGATACAGCGGGGGCCGGGTGGGAAGGTAGACCACAACCATCACGGCCACAGCTCCAATAGCAACAACAATAACACCAACCTTACCTCTCACGCTACCACAACTATTGCTTCTATGGAGCAGGATCCTGCAGCTGCACTTTCCACTCAAGTGGCAACGACGAGTACTGCAATGAGCAACAACAACAGCAGCAGCAGCAGCAGCAATAGTAACAGTCGACGGAAGGAATCTCCATCATCGTCATCCAAGCAACAAGATCGATCGTCTCGTTCTTCCTCGGGCAATGGCGGAGGAGGAGGAGGAGGAGGGGAACAACGTGAAAGGCCCGGTAGAGACCGGAGAGGAGAATCACGTGGCGGCGGAGGGGGTACGGCAGATGAAACAGGAACACCCACAAGTCGTCGTCGAGAGACAATCTCTTCTTCCACTACTAGTAGCAGACACCAGCATGGTGGTACAACGACAACAACAACATCGCCACGGTCACAACATAGTAGTAGTAGTAGTCGTACTACAAGAGAACCAAGAGAATATGGTGGAGGAGGAAGTAGTGGCACTCCAACCTCCTCCACACGTAGTAGTCATCGTAGCAGTCGAGAGGGGAGTGGCTCGTCGTCGTCTACCTCACGACGTGACAAGATGGGATCATCGTCAGAACATCGAAGGTCGTCAAGTAGAAGCAGAACAACAACAAGTGCTAGCAATGGCGCGAATACTAGTAGTAGTAGTGGTGGCATAGTCGATGGTCAAGCAGCAGCAGCAGGAGGAGGAGGAGGACCACTTCCTCCTCCACACCCACCATTAACAGACCGACCACCGAGAGATAGAGTCCCAAGTTCATTACGTAGCGTGGGGGGTGGTGGTGGAGGAGGAGGGGGGGGATCCAGCTCCATGAAATCTCCCATTGGGGGAGGAGGAGGGTCGACTACTACTACAACCCCAATCAGGGGGGGAGGAGGAGGTAGTAGCAGTGGCGGTGGTGGCACTAACAACTTTGTGGTTGTGGATGATGTTACCACCAAGGAGGCAGCATTCGCAGCGGCCATATCCCCCCTTGGAGATGCATCTTCTGTCTCGGCATCATCAGCGGCATCTGCGGCCGCTACTATGGCGAGTGGTAGTAATGCAAATCACTCTTCGTCTGTACCACGGGGTAATACCCCTCCTCCTCGTGGTGGTGGGAATAGAGGAGGTGGTGGGAATAGAGGAGGAGGAGGAGGTGGTTCGTCCACTACTGGCTATAATCAAGAGAGAGGACAGCATGTATCATCATCATCTCATAAAGGTCAGAATGGAAGTAGTAGTGGAGGTGGTTCATCCAACCGTAGTCGTATCATCGAAGATGAATCTGTCCAACTGGATCATCTACCTATGGCAGATCTTATGGCATACCTCCAGCTAGTTGCCAATAATTCATCCAACTTACCATTAACACGACGGGATGATCCAGAACTTGGACGTACGGTTAGTAATTTATCACCTGAGGAGTATGCACATAAATGTGCAGCTTTCGTGCCGAGTATGGTACGGATATTGGGTGGACAGTATGGCAAATATGGTAGTGTTTGGGATTTAAAGACTAGTGAGGTGAGTATGTATTTTGTTATTATAATAAAAGAAAAACCATGTATGGATGAGTCGGAAATGAAAGGGGAAAGAGAGAGGGGGGGGACGAAGTCAAGTCAAATTACATTTTGATTCTCTTCATATTTTGTACTCATCCTCACAATTCGTTTATTGTCCATTTCCAGGAGTTTGACGTCAGAACAAGCACTCGTGAGCCTGGTATCTCCCATGGCGGGTCAACATGTAATGCCCTCCTCAAGGCAATGTATGACAGTGAATCAGAGTTTAATAAGGCGGTGTCTCCTGATGCACATCACGTCGATGCTAAGGATCTATTCGACGATGATGATGATGCAACTGTCGACACTGCTGGATATACCATCGATCGGACCATCAGCTCGTTCGAAACGCTTGTGCTTAATGACGGATGCAATAACAGTACCATGACGTGGGCACAGCTATTACGCAAGATGAAACCTGAGATGCAGGGAGTGGGTTTCAATCAGGCCCCGGCCCTAACATCCTCATACCGATTGGATCTCAATGAGCCATTCTCTCTCGTCCCACATGACTTTAAGAAGGGAGTCAATACGAAGCGTGCACTCCTTATTGGGTGCAATTACCGTGACACTACCGAGAATGTCCAACTGAAAGCAAGTCATGACGATGTACGCTCCATCAAGGACTTTCTCGTTAATGTGTATGGCTTTGGTGAATCGTCCGACACTATGATGGTACTCATGGATGACAAGAATCACATACACCCGACACATACGAACATTACGAATGCATTCAAGACAATTGCAGAAAAAAGCCAACCTGGAGATGCCGTCTTTGTTCTATTCACTGGACATGGATGCCGTGTCCTCGACTCCCCTATTGATGAGACTGCTGAGAGCTACGATGAGGCGCTTATCCCATCTGACTTTGATGATACTGGTATCATCCGTGACACGCTGATTTTCAAGACTTTACTTGCCCCAATGAAGAAGGGTGTGATGGTAACTTGTATAATAGATTGCTGTCATACAGGAGTTATGATCGATTTACCTTACTTGTACACGACCAAGGGGGATAAGGGAGAATTATTACCAAAGATGTCCCTCAATGATGATTTCAGTTTTGTTCGATTTCTAAAGGTAGTCAAGACATTGTACGAATCGTCTGTCTTTACGAGGATTGGCAAGACTGTGGGTAATGAACTTAACAAACAAACCCCGATTAAGGATGATGATACAGTAATCGAGACTGTCAATTCACTAGAAACTACGCAAGAGAATGATCAACCGGTAACAAGAAAATCATTCTTTGAATCACTTTGTCACCCTGCAACGTTGGCACAAAATTTAATAAATTGTACATTGACGGGTCCGGACGAATTCTCGGATGATGAAGATGATGAAAGAATGGGGATGAATAGCATGACGGACGAACACAGTACATACTCGTACAATTCATGAATATTCCTCCGGATTATATGATGGGTAGGTTTTGGGGGGACGGGACGGGTGGGGGGCGAAGAAGGGAGCTTTCAATGATAGCTATTATTTCTGGTTTTTGTGTTGTAATTAGGGCCTGCCCACGAGGAAGTTAAGCGAGTGAGGATAAGAGTGTTATTCCTGGGCCCTAACCTTGTTTGTCTATGTATTAAGTAAAATAAGTATCAAGATACTTTACTCTCCGTCATACATAAATGTAGCTGTGTTTTCCTCCACACAACGGTTTCATTCATTGCAGCCAGCACTTGAGGAGGTTAAAACGACACCAGAACATGTTTCCCAACTTCTATTCTTGCGATTGAATGAAAGAAGGCACAATTCAATTTAAACAGTTTTCTTGCAAGTAAGTCGCAAGTCGCAACCTATCCAAAATGCCTCCAACTCCTCTAGCACAGTGGTGATAACCCAATACTCTTGCAAGTAGTCGCAGCCTATTCGAAAATGCCTCCAACAGCTCAATGCTACCACAAACAAACACTGCAACTCGCATAGAATTGACTCCTCGGTCATCAGCACATTAATTTGGTAATCTGGACTATAGCTCGTCCATGACTCATATCATTACGACGGAAAATGGATTGCGACGACCTATCAGCGTCGACGCAATTAGAAAGGTGGAGCTCTCGTGCCATTGTTCACACACCTGCGTTTGCAAAGAAGACAAGTTCATCGAGGTATACGACAACAACAAGCCTTCAAAACAGTACCATACTGAGGTAGATTGCTACTGGCCGACATACCCTTCCTGGCCTTGGACTTCATCGTGGTTGGACGACTCTGTGAGGAGAGCAGATCACGCAACCATCTACCGCGGCGAAATGGAAGCTGCCGGTAAGACAGAAATAGCTATCGACGGCAATGGAACGATGTTCCCTACCCAGTCTCGACGTTTACAACATGAGGAGAATGCAAGTATACCAAAACACCTGATTATGCCCCCACCAGTGGCTTTCGTTGGTAATCCAGTCTTCAAAATCATGAAATTTAGACTACCACCTCACTTCTTTCCCTTGTTAGATTGTATTGTAGAAGAATGCTCCAACTATGCCGCATCTCTGCCTGATGGATGGATGTGAGTAAATAACATAATTTTGCATGACATTATAACTTTTCCTCATTTGATATAACTATTGAAAATCACAAATCATTTACGATTTCTTACCTCGCTATTGCTCGACTTTTTTTTTGCAGGACATATCTCTACTCACTTACGAAGCAAGATGTTGCTCTCATTGATGTACCGGGAATGTACCAAGCCTCGCGACCTATAATGCATTACATTAAGCATACCATCGAGATGTACGCAGTGAAGAAAACTGTACGATTCGATCGTAATCAGCCACATGTATTAAAGTACTCGGCAGATGATAAATCTA
>Ga0247834_1008364_pt1 | contig 10440 bp, 7 predicted proteins | sample LaCruzMarch2015__8_FD_187118 | JGI IMG/M metagenome (GOLD analysis project Ga0247834, IMG submission 187118) | Freshwater microbial communities from meromictic Lake La Cruz, Castile-La Mancha, Spain - LaCruzMarch2015_12m | ecosystem: Environmental > Aquatic > Freshwater > Lake | place: Spain... | reverse complement strand
GTCGAGGAACTCAAACCAAGACACAACGGTCATTGTAACAGGAACAACAGCAATCGCGTTGGGCCATTCAATACCGCTACCAGGAATAATAACCCATTTGATGATGATGATGATGACAATAATAATCCATTTGGGTACTCTAATGATGATCACGATGAAGACTCTGCATTTCATAATATTAGTGGATTACTAACACACGAGGATATTGGACAACGGCATAATGAAACTACGACGACAACAACAACAAATAATAAGAAGAAGAACGGGAGAACAAGTATTGACCGTGGTACCGCAAGATCGTCACAACTATCATCATCGTATAAACCAATTTCCAGGGGAGACGGTGCTACTGCTACCGATGAGAGATTATGGCTATCATCGTCATCGTGGAAACCGGCATCCAAGAGAATTACAACGAATAGTAATAATACGAGTCCACGACGACGGAAAAGTGCGGATACTAATGAGAGTAATAGTAGATGTGGTGCTTCATTGGTATTGTCGCTTAGTTCCGACAAGACACGAAGAATTAACAATACAAATACCAAAAGTAAAAACGGCAGTAGTAGTAATAATAAGATGATTATTGTTGGTGATGGTGATAATAAGATGACACAAAACAGCAACAAGAACAATATCAGACTATCACTTTCTTCTTCCACAAGTACTCAATCGCCACGTGGTGATTATTATTATGATGAATTGTTACCTGGTGCTAGTCGGAAGAAGAAAGTAAATACAGCATCAAAAACAACAACAACAACAACAACAACAATGACAATGAATAAGTCATCAGTAGCCCATGGTGGTGGGGGTGGTAGAAGTATTAACAACAACAACAATGGTAATAACAACATTAATGTTCGGGGGAGAACGACACACAGACCACGTGACGGTGTTGGTCGTGGCGATAGTGGTGGTGGGGGGTCATTACGTTCTACTAGAAATAATATCAATCATAATCGTTCTAGTAGACGAAGTGGCAGTGAGGGATTACATATGTCAATGAATAGTGTAGGGTGTGCATCCTTACGATTGTCGGGTCTTAGTAGCGATGACAATGATCATATTTTTCATCAAGAGAATAATGACGTCGAAGATGGTCTTGGCAAATATTTCCTTCAACGGTCATTGGTAGACTATAATGCAACAACGACTACTAAAATGCAAAGTATGCAAGATTTACTCGTAGAAGAACGTTCGCGTACATCTACAAAAGTATTTCCTAAAGTAATAAATAATAACGTATCTGGTAGTACACGACGTAGTGGTCGGCGAGTAATATCTGGTCGACGGAGTATGCATATAATGCCTGGTCAAGGCAGGACGATGAAACGACGTATGGCACAACGTAAATGTGGATTAATAATATGTGTTATTGTTGTACTTGTTAGTTTCATCGTTGGGTTATCAATTTACTTTTCTAGTGACAATAATAACAAAACAACGAGTGGAAGTAGTAGTAGTAGTACTAATGCTATCAATTTTGGAACAACAACCACCACTACTACGACAGTAGTAGGTGACAGTGCACCATCGACGATGCCTTCATCCACAGTGGCTGTTATGGGTGAATTTACCGATAGTGATTCAATGACGCCTGCTAAATCACCACAAGCCATGGACGAATCATCATCATTAGCCACGACCTTCTCCCCGGCATACAATATACCCACATTTTGTCCAGATGGACAATATTGTTATTACAAAATTGGTTCCTGTGCTGTAACACTATATGAACTAACACTGACTGGTACCTGTCAACCTCAACCGACAGATTGTCCACTCGTTTATATGCCCGTTTGTGATTGTGACGGTAATACGCATGCCAACTTTTGTAATGCGGCTAAATCTGGTCTAAGTATACTACATGCTGGTGAATGTGGTAAAGACGTTCCAGGGGTAGTAGTTAATGGTGATGATGGTGATACTGATTCTAACTCTGATGAGACAGCAGATGGTGATGCGACATTGTGTACGGCATCATTTCAAAGTTTAATCCCCACATCATCATCGGCACCATCACCTGTTCTTGTTAATTATGGAATCGGTATAGGTGGTGAAGATAAAAGTGGTCCACCAACGTACTCTCTGTCACCTTCCCTACGGCCATCGATGAGCACTGTACCAAGTATCAGTGCGAGACCATCGTCGAACATCACAACATTGGTATCATCTTCGTCAAATGTTACGTCATTCACCTCATCACCGTCCTTGACGATCAGCCCTACCATGACTAATCCACCCTCCCAACGGCCATCGATGAGCACTGTACCAAGTATCAGTGCGAGACCATCGTCGAACTACACAACATCATCATCATTGTCATCACCCTCCTCGCTACCTAATGGTGCTGACAGTAATGGCAGTTTTGGCCCTGCCAAGACTATATTATCACCATCGTTACAACCATCGATAAGTGCTAAACCAATTTTTATTAGTACTACAACAACAGCACCAGCATCATCCAATAACAACACTACAGTGTCATTAATCAATTCGACATCTACTGGAAATAGTTTGGATCAATTTGCTAATGACTAGAGATAAAGCAGCAACGATTGGTAAACACACACGTTACAACGCATCACAAATAACGAAGAATTACCGATAATGTGATGTCTGAGTATATGAGTGTGTATAATTAACCTACTATATACGACTAATTACGAATACTCCAACACTATTAACAAATTCACAAGCCCACATAGTAATAATACGGATACCAAATATATATATATATATATCACGAACTTTTCTCCCCCACCAAGGTGTTCCTGCAATTTCCTTAGTCATGAAATCACCACACTATTATTACAATTACAAAGGTGAAGTGAAATCAACGACAAAAGATTTTAATTGTTTGTCTAATTAATGAAAAGCGATTTGTCTCCCTGCCCACTTTTTGACTTATTATCCTTCGAATCGGCACTTGAAGCTGTCAAAGTCAAAGTTTATCATCGCTATCTTCCTATTACTACATGCTATTGTCTAATCTTCTAAACATTTAATTCTACCATTTCTAAAACACAAGCAGCATCACGAGGCAACGTCGGTTAACCAACATCATAACATACCTAAAACATTCTTTTCATCCTCATTTTCTTTTCATAATATACTTCACTGTAGCATTCTCTCCAGGCAAGCATTCCCCGAATGATATTGTCTCATCACCTTCAGGGCAAAACTGATCTCTTCCCTCTCCGTCTTTAGCTTCAGACAATCCTCCGTATGTGACGTTGTACCACCAATCACTATCATAACCTAAGTCAGCACAACAGAACACGTGACATCGAGGGTTTGAGAGATGCCAGCACCCCTCGGGGATGCATTCCTCAAATATCTCAACTTCGTGGTCCATTGAACGATTGAAAACATATTCTCTCGCAGCAGTTTTGTTTTGATATGATAGTGCCCATTCCATTGGAATATCAACATCAACCATATTATCTTTAGCCACAATGGAAAGGAGAGAAAGCCCTGCAGGACAGTTGCAGTCACCAGTAATATACTTGGTTTCACCAAACTTAAAATCACCATCAGTAACAGATTTGTTCTCATTGAATCGAAAATCATCACCATTTGCAACCTCTTCTCCATCAAGCATCACTGAATAACTACCTGGAACTTGCATTCCATTGCCAGCAGAATCAAACACCCTAAACTTAACGCATACGTCGTTTGGAACGCAAATTTCTTCCACATAATTTGTTATTTGTAGTAACGTATCGTAAGGTTGGCTCTCAATAGTTTCATTGCCAATTTGTAATGTCCAGCGATTCTCCTCTGGATATTCGTCGGTTGAGAATGAGATACGTAGCAGTTTCTTATTGTCCGTGCAGCCAGGTGGTCGAACCTTGTAAACAGTCGTTACTCCTCCATTATTGCCAGACGAAGGATGACCAACAGCCAATGCATTCCCGTCTCTCGATAAAGAGACAGAACTTGATTTAGCAGATGGTAAACTGTTGAGATGTTGTGTGTAGTGTGTGCCATTCCATCTAAGTGCCCAAATACTGATGTCTGATCCAATCGCCAAGGTAGAGCCATCACCACTGATATCTACTGATAGTCTACAGCAAGAGAAAACCAGAATACTTTTTAAGATCAGAATTACACATCATGGAAGAAATAGCTCAAAACCTATTAACTCACCCGGCCAAACTTGTTGAATTTACTGCAATATCCAGGTCAATACGTCTTGGCATCCAAGCTGAATTGTCCACACTCCAGGAGTACACAGCAATGCCAAGCTTGGAGCATACTGCAAGTATAGTACCATCATCTGATAAGGCAATGCATTTTTTTTGCCAGGTCGTTGCTTGAGGCAATGATCCTCCCTTATTCTCCCCATTAAATCCCAATCAACAATAGTTGCATTCCATTTATACGTAGTAATGATCATATTATAGGCATCATCATAATTGTCATTTTGTACCACGCTCGAGCCAATGACAAGCACCTGACCATTTCCTGACAATACTGCGTCATGATAACATGCCTTCCATCCACCAAGAACTCTTCGATTTGCATGTGGACAAGAATTTGGACTGGCTATGTTGCCATCAGGTGGCTGTAGCTCCTGGTCTAGTTCGTATACCTTAACTGTGTACTCGGCCCCAATAGCAAGCCTGTTCCCATCTGACAATGCACAGGTAGATCAAGAATTGTGAGGCGTGCTTGATTTTGCGAAATAATCCGAGTCAATTTAATTAAGTCTGAGCGGAATCTCACCTCTTGACAAAGAAAAGAAGGGATTTCCACCAAAATTCATGTCACCTCCTATTTGTTTACAGCCGCTTGTGCGGCATGCGTAAACTCTGACAAATCCACTAAAGTCTTCAGACCAAGTACCCACGGCAAGGGTTACTGTTGGTGATGAGTACTTATTCATCATAACATTCTCTGACTCTTCAGATGATAGACTGATAGAAGAACCAAAAAAAGAATCTATGGGTCCTTCCAGCGCTTCACCACGCTGAACCCACTTTGAGCCATCTTTGTCAAATAAGCGAACAATTGCAGCTCCAGGATCGCCTACAGCAAGAACTGTTCCACCACGACCTCCCAGAGCCACTGAAGTTACAGACTCAGCAGCTATCCTGACTCCGTTGACAGAATTACCACTCTGGAACCACTGATCATACGGCTCTATCTCTTCATTCTTACACTGAGGATAACCAATATCAACAATACCCGATTCATCTTTGCCACATGTATACTTATCTGTACTGACACATGTACTTTCGCAGCAGTCTCCACCATCATAATTAAATTCATGTTTATTGTAATAAGTATCACAGTGGCCGTTATAGGTTGGTTGGACTTGACACCAATCTCCAGTTGCACCATTTTCACATTCACACATGCCATCAGTGCGGCAAATTCCATCGTTAAGGCATTCGTTTGTATCATAATCGCAACTTGCACAAATCAATTCAACATCAATGATGTAAGCGTGTTTTGAGCCTTGTTTTGCAGAGCTTGCTTGAGCGTCTAAAAATGCAGACGAATGTGAGCAATACAAATGTGAGCAATACGAATTAAATGAAGCGCATGCATTCAAACATCATTAACTCGACGACTCACGCCATTGAGAAGAAGTCGTCTTAAGAACATCAAAATCAAAACTTTGGGACGACTTTGCAACCCAATCCAAACATGGATCATATGGCACTAAAGGATCCTGAATTTTAAGTGTCCACACATTTTTATCATCACAGTATCCAATCTTTCCTTTTCCGGTCTCTTGGGAGCTTGTGACTCGTCCTCCAAATCGTTCTTTATGTTTGATAGTATAAATCCCAGAAAGCATGTCAAGGGCAGGCGCAAATTCGTCGTCAAGCTGAACGTACATCCGTTGACACAGGTACTCTCCAGTCGCCTGGCTTTCATATACTCCAATCCAGCCCGAGAACATGACAGCAAATATTATGATAAAGTAAACTGCTAACAGACACGAGGTTTTTAAGCGTGACACATGGTATTTTTTCTCACACTGGGTAGCCACTTTCATCATACCAACACCAAAATACCCCTCACGCAGCATTGAGAATGCCCCATCGTCCAACAGACTTACAAATTCCATCGCGGAAAAGTTGAGTAGTAGATCCAGTACCGTTTTTGACTGCATAATGAGCATGAAGGTAACAAATAAACCTACTAGACCCTCTGCTGCCCGTAACACAAGTGAAAATACCCATTTGAATTTTGTAGCGTCGTGTCCGAAAGTGCCTTGGAACACATCTACGTCGTACCCATCCCGTAAGATCAGAATTACCTTCTTCACATCATCCTGAGCGACAATTGCAATGATAATGGCCAGCACCTGTGTTGCTCTAACAGTAGATTCTACATTTGTTGGAATGTTAAATGGATTCCTGCTGTTGCTCAAGTCGATTACATCCACAGATACAAGACTGAATATTGCGATCTGAAAACTGAATACAATGATCGCAATAAGAAAGGGTACGCTCAGTAGTCTTGAAATGAAGATGAAGCTAAATGTGTCCTTTGGTAGGGAGCGCTCTGTTAGCAAGAAGATGGGCCCGCCTCGATTAAGTACCGCTTGTTTCTGTTATGTAACATTCTTCAAAATCGTCAGCTGCATCCTTGTTGGTGACTCTCGTGTCTTTCTCATTAATGATATCGTCCGAGGGACTCATGTCCATGCCTAAAACCGTGGGGTGGTATTGCCAACAACTCCTGCCACCACCTCTCGTGTCTCTTGTAGGCGATGAATGGGCTTGCAATCGTTCTTGGTTTGTGAGACACTCCGGTTTATATCCTGTTGATATATGTCCCGGCAAGATCAAGCGATCAATGTCCCTCCTTCCTTGCTTGGTTCGCGGCCCTTGTTCGTGGAGAAAATAATGAATGAAGCTATCACCTCCCAAATGAAAAATGGGTCCACGAACATGACGATAATGGGTCCACGAACGATTTTGGAGCAACGCAAGCGCGCTCCAAGGGTGGCGTAACACTTTGTCCCGCCACAAAGCGACCGAAAATACTTCGCACAGAAAGAAGAATGAGGGATTCTTCCTTCTTCCAAACAAAACAACGGCAAATCGCCCAACAACTCTGCGATAGCACCAACCTCTTCATAACCAGCAGATACATACAACAAGCTCTTCTCTTTTGATGGATGAAGAGAAGTGCGTCTCTACTCTCTACCTAGAATAATATCGGCATGAAACTCCTTGCATCACGACTGCGTGAAATAGCCAAGAAGGAAGAAGAAGAAGGTCGGAATGATATCAAGCTACTGGCCTCACGACTTGGCATTGGTGGAAGACCCACCGTCTCGCGCAGTCGCAGTCGCGAATCGGACAATGGTGACGAGAATGATAATATCAACAACGAGGATGTATTTATCTATCGCTACATACACGGCTATCCTAATATAGTACCCAAAACGGTCAAACATGTGCGCATCCATCCCTCCGTTAAGGTTATCGGCGAACGTACCTTTTATGATTGTACGAAATTACATACCGTGGAATTATATGATGGACTAGAAGAAATACGTGATCGGGCATTTCGTAATTGTGAGGCATTACGGAGTGTGATTATACCCAAAAGTGTAAGAGCTATTGATGATTCCGCATTTCGGGATTGTGTTAGTTTGGTTGAAGTTAAACTATGGTGTGGCAACAACAGCAACACCAACGAAGAAGATGAAGTAGTAGAAGATATATATGCCGAAGAAGGAGGAGGGCTAGTACGCATAGGATGGTCAGCATTTCGTAATTGTGTCTCGTTACAGGAAATACTCATCCCACCGACAGTACATGAAATTGGTCATGAGGCATTCCGTGATTGCAAATCATTAGTCAAGCTTACCATATATAATGGTACATCATTTATACGCAAGGATGCATTCCGTGATTGTGCAGCATTACGACATGTGATTATCCCACCATCGGTATGTGAAATTGGCGTGAGTGCATTTCATGATTGTGGTGCCCTTGAAACATTAAAGTTTGATACCACAAGTGATGACGATGATAATTATAATGATAATGTTAGCTGCGGTGACTCCAAATTAGAACTTATTGATGATATGGCATTCGCGGAATGTAAATCACTCCGTATTGTTGACTTTCCATCCCAATTACGTTCCATCGGCGTGGAGGCATTTTCACACTGTGAACAATTAATCGAGGTTACATTCAATGATGGATTACTAGCAATTAAAGATGGATCATTCTTGGAATGTATTTCATTATTAGGAATTGATATCCCATCATCAGTACGGTCTATTGATAGAATGGCATTTGGACGATGTACTGCATTATCAGCAGTAGCGTTGCATACTGGATCACTCACAGAAATTGCCGACTATGCCTTTCGTGGTTGCACGGCTTTGACAATTATGAAAGTCCCCACATCGGTACGATCAATTGGATATGAGGTATTCCGTGATTGTGACACATTAATTGAGGTGGACATTGAGGATGGATTAGAACGTATTGGGGCGAATGCATTTTGGGATTGTGCGACATTGACTTATGTGAAGTTACCACGAACAATTGTGGCTATTGTGGGTGCACGACTTGGAGAGGGACAGGTCGTCGTACCTAGATCGATTCCAACTTTTATCTTTGGTACATAGTGGAAAAGTCATGCGTGTTCATGTATGTGATTGTTTATTGTAGCCTGACTACGAAGCAGTGGAGTAAAGATTTATCTGTGTAGTCAAATAAAATTCGCCGTGACAAATTTCTACTTACAACATATCTAGAGATTAACACATCAATATTTCTCAACATACCGAAGTGGGCTACAATCCGTAGATGATTCATCAGTGCTCGTAAATCAACAGATTATTCACTGTACTTTTTCACGTCGATGCAACTGATACTCCATACTCCTACTTAGTTGCTCATTCATCATCATTACTGCATCCATGACTTGTGCACACAGTCACCTACTGGCAATCTTGACGATGGAGCTCTCTTGGCATGAAGCTGCCAGAACAAAGGAACCATAGTCAAGTTATGTTCTGTCTCATCAATGATGGCACGAGCCAAATCCATCCGCCAAGTAGCAGGAAGACAATCCGGAAGACAGTCCTCGGTGTTAGTAGCATATGTACCATTAGGATATAAACGAAGGAGCCAATCATCAGTGGGTGTTGGCAGTTTGAAAGAAAAGTCAGCAGTTCGATTAATACTAGGATGGGAGTAGTTGCCTCTACCCATCAAACGCAGTTTGTCAACATATTCACAGCGGCATCTCCCCATGCACTGCTTGGTGTATAATCCATTGCTTGTTGGCCAATCGTCATTTGTGGGTTCCATGTAGAACACTGACGCCATCGCTTGTGTTGACATCTCTGCAATATGGTTGACTGCGTTTGCTAGCAGATGTAACCTACTTGAGTCATAGTGATACGCTGCATCTAATATAATTGCATCGTTTGAACCAAGCCTTTGAATAGTCTTTGGAAAGACGCCTTTATATAGATCATGCTCATTGTGATCAAATATCCAGCCAAATTTTGTAAATTGCAGTGTAGTTCCAGTCTTGGCATTGTTTGAATGATTTGTTGAGTGATGCCAGAATAAAGACCTATCTGTCAAACTTGGCAATGAAGGATCCAGCATGCATGCTAGGGTGAAAAACTGCTGTTCAATTATACTATCTCCACCAAACCAGACCTTATCATATTGCCCTATGGTATTACGTACAGACTCTAATGTGACTTCTATAGGACAATGGAGTTTCCTTATTGCTTCTCCCTTATTTAGACTCGAGAGATCTTCACGCCCAATTCTATTAAGGCATGCTGCTACTTGTTCAATGTCGATTTGTTCTGCTTGGGTATAGGCTCTCCATTCGGTGTTCAACGAATCAGTCACAAGACCACACACCTCAGGCTTATCCTGGGCGATGATGATGTGGTTCTCGTTGGAAACCAATTCTACAAAGTAAACCTGCTGTAGCCACGGCAAGAGGAGTGTGGCTAGAACTGTTGATACGATGAAGAATATATGCGTCATGCTCCTCCTTGGTGAATTTGAGCCACCGAGTTTCTTTTTGTCGATACTAATATTCGCACCAGCATTCGTTATCATTCTGTCTAGCTCAACTCTGGTATGCACTGCCTTACGACGACGAGGTTGATCATGTGTGGCCACCAACAGGAGGGCATTCTTGGATGCACAGGATGCAGCGGCCATTGAAACTTATAATACAAAAAATAAATGTCATTACTAATTATCACAAGCTACTCCAAATCTAAGAAGCTTGGACAGACAGAATATTACATAGCACACCTTTAAATGACGCGCTTAGCCCATTGAGAGGGCTTGACGCCAAACCCCAGACACAAACAAGTTTCGCGCCATATTTTAAAATCGACAACATCATATTTAAGACGATGGTGGTCAAGTACTCTAGTTTAAGCGACGGGAGCGTCATCGTCCCCGGATC
>Ga0247834_1008360_pt1 | contig 10444 bp, 9 predicted proteins | sample LaCruzMarch2015__8_FD_187118 | JGI IMG/M metagenome (GOLD analysis project Ga0247834, IMG submission 187118) | Freshwater microbial communities from meromictic Lake La Cruz, Castile-La Mancha, Spain - LaCruzMarch2015_12m | ecosystem: Environmental > Aquatic > Freshwater > Lake | place: Spain... | reverse complement strand
CAATGTCTCTTGCTGCGATGAGTTCTTTGTTGTAGTGATGATTTGAGAAGCGCCGCGCCCAGAAGGTGTGTTGGAAGAGGGGTTGGCGGGACGCAAAAGACTGGTTTGGGGTGGCGTGGGGATGACAATGAAGATCTCGATCGTCGTGTTGGTGGTTGTTGTCGCCAGCATCCACTCCTTCGCATTTTCTACGAGTGGAACTGGATCTCGATGGGCGGTGAAGTCATCGTTGTCTTTGCATTCTACTACAGCACGTGGTCGTCAACAGCAGTTCGGTGACAATGATTTAGCAGTTACTTCTACTACAATGGAAAGGCAACCATCACAACGACAAATCGCAAAGATTGAAAAGTTTGCCCGCCTTCCAGTTTGGCCAGTTTGGCAGGGTGTATTCCTATTTGCTGCGTCTAGAGTCTTTGGGCCAGAAGTTGCTGCAAAGTGGGAAGATGACATCGGCGGGCGGGTATGTCCCAATTTCTTCGAGCCGTCATCGACTGATCCATTCGTTTTGCTTGTCCATCACCGACATGCATTCCAAAATTGGGACCCCATTCGTTACATTCAACGTACTTTCTTCCCTGAGGGCTTTCCAAGTCATCCGCATCGAGGATTCATTACGGTGACTTATTGTTTGAAGGGAGGATTTTTTCACCGTGATAGCTTGGGAATTAAACAGTCATACGGAGCGGAAGAGCGACATAATGGACGACATGTTCAATGGCTCACAACTGGTGCAGGAATACAACATGAAGAGATGTGGGATGTTTCTGAACCTGATGACAAAGATAAGGGATCACTGCTTTGGACGTCGTCTCAAGAGTTATATCAAATCTGGCTAAATCTTCCATCAGCAAACAAAATGTCGCCACCAGACGCACAGTTGTTAGAAAGATTTACTGTCGATGATTCTTCGACGAAATCTCCATCACCTCCCATAAACTCCACGCCTATAGTTACATCTAACGATGGATCAATCATCACTACAATTATTTCTGGCGAACACGACGGGGTGCGAGCTTCCGTTAAATGTCCCACAAATGCTTCAATCATGAGAATACAACTAAAAGGAACAACAACGCAGTCTATGTCGTGTTGGACGCACAATCTTCCATCCACACATACAACCGCCATTCTTTACACTCGCAAGGGCTCGATTGAGATTGATGGTCAACGAATTCCTCCTCATCACACAATATTTCTTACTCCTAATGGAGAGCAGCTCACCATAAAGGCATCAGAAGACGCAGATGTACTGCTACTGTCCGGTGAGCCACTTCGGGAACCCATAGCATCAAAGGGGTCAATGGTTGTGAACACACAAGGGGAGATCCAAAAAGCGTATTCCGACTATCAAAGGGGTTATATGGGGCTGCCATGGGATCACTCACTTAATGATGATGAGTGGAGTGAACACGTGAAAAAGAATCCGTCAATGTACTGATATGACTTGGCCATCTGACTTTTTGTTGCGGTCCTTGGAGACAAGGAAAACGATTGATAAGAAAGTTCTGGCACAGAGTACATTCTGAGTAACATGTGTAAGAGCTCTTATTGAATCGCACTCCATCTTCACTCTTTTCTGCATACGAGTCACATCCCACAACCCAACAAAAGAATTGAGCACATTTTCAGTTGGCGAAAATCGATTCTCAGAGTGGTGGCATCATTATAGAATTGTGATCAACCTAAGCACCAGCAGAGGTGCAAAACACCCCACAATTCGGAAGTAGTCCTGCACCCGCAGTTGACGACGTGTTCCATCTCATTAGTAAACGACAGAGGATATGCTGGACAAGGCTCGTGTTATAGGATACATTCCTATGGAACGACAGAAAGTGAAAACACGCATGTCTATGCTTCTAGGTAAGGAAATTGTCGTCCATAAGCACTGTGTCAACCTTTGACCCGTAACAATCTCAAACGTCAGTTTCGTTCGTCTCCAATCTAGATGTGACCCGCAGTAAATATGATAACGATCGACTTCAGAAGCTACTTACTGCCGCCCGAGCGTTTGATCATACCGATACCAAAACTCACAATCGTGATATCCAGGATGGTGCAGTGGTGATTGTTTGCAGCATACTCCACTCATGCTCGCCATTCTTCGTCGCGAGGGCAAAGGAGATTCAACTCTGTCTGACGATCTTGCTACGTCTATACCGATGCTCCGAAGAAAGGCTCTGTGCTTCATTTTGTACCGACGGCACCAATCTCATTCTTATCTTTCTAGAACTGATTGAAGTCAACTACAGGCTTGGCAAAAAGGGTGATGCTCAACACATCGTTTTGGCACAACGTGTCATAGACATTTTGTGTAAAGCTCGTGTACCTTTGTCGATGGTAAAGCGTCAAGAAGAATTAATCTCTTCGCTTGTCGGCAATGTTCATGGAGCGACTGGTCGATTTGTGATGCACCTTAGCATGAAGATACTTGCAAGTCTATCGGAACATCATGTACACAATAGGGTCATCTTGTTCGATGCCGATCTACTTGATACAGTTTTGGTTGGTTCCACTCATACGTACTCACCCGTGAAGGAAGAGTCTGCACGGATCATCATGAACCTTGCCCTGGAGGATAAGAATAAGGCAGATCTAGTGAACAATCAACGTTGGATGGATGCGACTCTGGCTTTCGCGCGAGTTTCATGTACTGTCTCAATCAAGACTTGCGCAATCCAAGCTTTACGATGCATGGCGACGATACCTGAAAACAAGATTATAATGGTCCAGCATAAGAATGGAGCAGTTGTGGAAACGTTGATACAAGTCGCCTCCTCGCGCCTCGTTCCATCGCAACTGAGCATAAATGCCACAAAAGTATTATCTTCTCTAACTTGCCAAGCCACTGCGTCACAGATTGGTCATCATCCTGGCCTTCTCATCACCTTATCATCGTTGGCATGTCGTGAGGACAACCATGCAGTCGTTGCTGCCATGACAGTAAAAAAACTTGCAACTCATGTACATTCGGACGGCCTCTCTCACAAAGTTCTTCTCCAGGCCTTGATTACCATGTCCTACTCTAGATCTCTTGAAGTACTCAAATGGACAGTACGAGGACTACTTGAGCAAGCATCCTTCCCTCAAGATAGAGTAAAAATGATCGGCCATAAGGGATTGGCTGCATCAATCACAGCACTGTCGATGAATGAAAATGAATTTGTGATGACACATGCTAGGGAGGTATTGAGCGTATTAGCAACTGATGTTGCTACCGCGAGGAATGTGAGAGTCGAAAAAGTCCTCCAGCGTGTTTCGGCAGCAAAGGAATGCCAAGATGTACTCGATTTATGCAGGAAAAAGCAGCCTCGATGCTACTCCCCGTCATCGTTGGAGGAGTTTCACTTTGACTTTTCAGAAATGGAGTGAGAGAGAGAGAAGAGTACAAAGGTGACGATTGTATCTTTGATGTACTATACTTGTTTAGCTGTGGATAAGGTCCACTATGTTGTGTAAAGATTGTAAAGAGCCGTTGTATCAACTCATTAAAAATTCAGTAGCATCCATCCAAGATCCATCTTACTCATAAATCCATTCCTTAGAATGCGACGTCCAATCAAGGACTTCACCCTCTTCAAACCACAAACCAATTTCCCTCTCAGCGTTCTCTACCGAGTCAGAGCCATGACATATATTCCGCCCAACCTCAATGCAGAAATCACCCCGGATGGTCCCTGGATCACTGGCTAACGGATTAGTCGCGCCTAGCATCTTCCTACCAGTCGTAACAGCCTCCTTCCCCTCCCATACCATGCACACGACAGGTCCACTCATCATATAGTCACGCATTGCGGGGAAGAACTTTTCGTCTACCAAGTCACAGTAATGCTGATCGAGAAGCTCTTTCGATGCCTGTTTCGTCTTCATCGCGGCAAGTCGGTATCCCTTAGTTTCGAACCTTGAGATGATGTTCCCAACAATGCCGCGTTGGACACCATCCTGGATATTGGGGATGATAAAAGAAGTTGAAAGATGCCAAACATAAAGAGAAGAAACGATGAAACTGATGTCCCATTCATCTATTTGTATCAATTCCTGTTCAATTTCATTCATCATTTCCCGTGAATAATCACCATCATTGTTTTCTTTTCTAGTTTCGTCAAGCTCGCCCTCCACACGTCACGTATTCGAACCATACACTCACAGGTTTTATCATAATGTACGTACGCTCCATGGCCATAGCAAGCGAACTAGATGTCGTCCTGCCATTAGTAGAGGATGGGGCAAATGCCTGGACCGTGGCGGCGAATGCAGCTATAATGAATCCGACCTTCATGAGGAGATGGATGGTCGTGACGATGATGAGAATGACACTTCTTCGTGGAGATCAAGTCCGACACTTCTACATACGTAGGAACTCGTATATTCCGTTATCATTGATTGACCTATCAAAATTAAACAACAACGACCATCTCGGAAGACGCCGCTCGGCTCATTGACACTACTCACGCCAACTGAAAAAATCCCCCAACCAATTCCAGAAACCATGCGCTTCCTCCTCGCGCGGCACGGCGAGACCAACTTCAATAGAGAAAAGCGTGTCCAGGGATCGTCTGATCTTAGCGTTCTACTTCCTGATGGGATTGCACAGGCCGCTGCATTGGGCATGTACGTCTCACGACGTCAAGCAGGCCAGGCTCCCGACGATGTTGTTGTTGTGTCGAATTCTACTCCGACAAATGCGCCTCCGATAACACGAACTTGGTGCTCGCCACTAACACGATGTCGACAAACATACGCGGCAGTGTCAGGATGTTGTTCTTCCTCGCATCACAACGGTGCTCCTCTGCCCGATCCGACGATACATTTTAATTTACGTGAGAAGGATATGAAAGAGTGGGAGGGCAAATTGCGAATTGACATTGGGGAGGAGATCTATGCCGCATTCAAGGCCGATCCGTTGTCACATAGATTGGACGATGGCAAATTTTCGCCATTGTTAGATTGTTGGGAGAGAGCTTCTTCAAATTGGAGTGAGATTCGATCGGATGCCGCTGCCAATACTGAATCTGCAGTGTTTGTAATGTTCCACGGCTCGCTTGGAAACTGTATGCTCTTGCAGGCGTTGGGGATGGGCATTGACATGTTCGATAAAACAATCGAGCATAAATTTGACAATTGTGACTGTATAGAGCTTGACTGGGCAGATGACGACGAAATTGCAATGAGATGGAGACGTGTGTTTCCTGAGGCGGGTGAGTGGCAATCCACCACGACTTTGTCATCGTCCTCTCTAATTACCTCCACAAATTGCATTGGTGATATTGATCTTCCAACCTATCAAGATGTTGTTAATGCATCAAGGGTAATACAGGGGGTGGCCCATTACACTCCACTCCAAACAAGTCGCATTCTTGACGAAGAGCTGGGAGTGAATGCATATATTAAATGCGAGAACTTTCAACGTATGGGAGCTTTCAAATTCCGTGGTGGGTACACAGCAATAAGTCATTATAAATCTGTTGGGGGACTAAAACACGTCCTCACCTACTCGAGTGGCAATCACGCTCAAGCTATCGCACTAGCTTCGACGATGCTTGGGGTTAAGTCGACAATAATTATGCCCTTGGATGCACCTGCTCTTAAATTGAAAGCGACAAAATCCTACGGCGGGAACATTGTCTTTTACGATAGGTACAAAGAACAGAGAGATGAAGTCGCTGAACGAGTCAAAGCGACGTTGCCGATGGTAGGGACAGAGTTCATCCCACCCTACGATCACCGCTACGTAATTGCAGGTCAAGGAACAGTAGGGAAAGAAATTATAGAAGAATTGCATTCAAAGTCTGTTAGCCTCGATTATCTTTTTGTTTGTGTCGGTGGAGGAGGTCTTATTAGTGGAATTTGCTTAGCAACACAGGCTTTGTCAAACAATACAAAAGTAATTGGAGTGGAACCAGAGGCTGGAAATGATGCACAACAATCCTTGCAACAGGGACAAATTGTCCATATCGAAACACCACGTACCATAGCCGATGGGGCACAGACTCAGCATTTGGGGAAATTGACATTTACAATCATATCTAAGCTTGTTTCACAAATTATTACAGTTACCGATGACGAACTGATCAGTGGCATGAAATTCTTCGGGGAAACGATGAAGATGGTTGTCGAGCCTACGGGATGTCTTGGGCTGTGTGGCTTGCGTAAAATGATTCGAAGTGGAGAAATTCCGAAAGGTAGCAACTGTGGCGTAGTAATATCAGGTGGAAACGTCGATATGAAGAGATATTGTGAGTTGATATCGTTGTCTCTCGCATAAAAACACCAAAGTGCCGTTGATTGCTATTTCGTGCCATAGTCTGTACTATTTTAGGCGTGGACTGATACCAAACGAAAAGGAAGTGATTATAGATGTAGAATTGTACAAATTATTAGAAATATCACTTATTACAACCTTCATTTTAAGAGCCCAATCTTTGGCCGCCATTTCCCCAATCGTGACCCCGTGCAGGTCGCGCTGGGTCTGTTGGCGGATTCGCTCTTCCTGGTGGCTGCCATGTATTATTTCCAACTGCACCGCCTCTGGCTCCTCCCCCCGCAGTTGGAAGGGGAGCAACGTACGCCCCAACACCCAGCTTATCAATAAGAAATTGTGGTGTATGTAGATAATCTTTCCCATAAACGATGGGCACAACGTCGACCAAGAAGTAAAACAAGTGTCCCACCGCAATGCCATGCAATAGATCAGTATACTGACCACCCATTAATACGCTAACGATGACATAAGCAAATGGAAGATGAATTGCCTTCATTTCTATTCCCCAGATAGATGCAGGTGACGTGGGGTGACGTTTGCTCCATACGTACAAAACAAAGAACATCAACGTCCTTGAAAATAGAGGAGGCACGGCCAATATCATTCCCATGGGTACGTAAGACACAACGATCATTACCATCCCAAACATTATACTAAAAACATAATCCGCCGTACCTCCTCCCGCTCCCGTATTGTATGGCTCAAGTTCATATCGTTGACTAAAGCTTTGCAACATGTATAATGCCATTAATGTATTAAAATCGAATTTACCAACGAATAAGAAAGGAGTTACAAAACGCCATAACTCAAAGTATTGATAAACCGAATCCCAATCAAATATTAGTTTCATAACGTTGACAAAACCAAAATTACCAGCAATTGTTGTTATGAGTGCAGCGCCGAACCAATATTTTGTAACGAGAGGAAGAGAGTGGAACCAGGCTTGTGGACCGCCGGTATCGTCCAACCCCTGGACATTGGCAGCGGGTGGCATATCTGTTTGGTGAGGGAGCTCCGTCGCGGCGAATGGTGAAGTGGAATGTGATTGTAGTACATAAATATCCTTCTATGTTTTCAAAACGAAAATCCTCACTCTCGTCATTTGTTCGGTCGCCCAGCGAGGACAATTGGTAGAGGAGTTTGCTTACCCACACTGTCGTCCAGCAAAATTAGGGACATTTTTGTCATCCCGTTTATGTTTTAGCCAACTGCTCGGTCGTACCACGATATCGTTCGTTCCGCAACCATGGGGAAGAAACGAGAGAAAGGAAAGGCGAGGAAGGCCAAAGCTGCAGCAGCGCAGTTAGCAGCAACGCAAGAGGCACCATTGAATGCGGGAGCATCAGTGCGGCAGGCGATGTTAGACCCTAAAAGATGGCGGGGCTGGACTATGGTGGGTCTGACACAGGGATGCAACCATGGTTGTCCTGCTCTTCCTGCACCCGATCATGCCGTTTCACTTTTCATGGATGATCTGTGGGCTCATGCATACGCCCAGAAATTGCCAGATCGTCTCATAGATACATTTGACAATCATCGACAAGTTTGGGACAATGCAATACTTCGAAAGTTGGCATTGGATATCTTGGTGGCAATTGGAACAGACTTCATTATGAGTACAGATAATCTCAACAATGAAACTATTCGTCTAGCTTATATAATAAATGTATTGGAGCAATATATTGGGAATGGCAAAGATGGCATCAATTTAGCCAGTGTAGTGGTAGACGATATCATCAGCGGGGGAGAGCGAGAAGTCATTCGTTTCTACTTGAAACGAATCTCTTGCACTTGCTTGAAAGCAAAATATTCACTGGTAAAGAAATTTCATCCTACTAGAATGAGTGGTTGTTCCATCTGCAAGCAAGTAAAAGTGCGAAGCTCGATGATGCTTTGTGGGCGGTGCAAAGCAGTTCAATATTGCTGCAGGGAGTGTCAAGCGGCTAATTGGCCGAGTCATAAGGGTATTTGCAGAAGCATACACGAACAAATGAAGAAATAGATGGGATCATGGTTGCACAAGTGCATAACTCCCCAAGAGCTTGGCATAATGATGATATTATATGGAATTCGATTGACAGTACACTTCGAAGACAAGAGTCTGTAGAGGTAATTACATTATCATTTCTAATTTGATAAGCAAACAAGTGAATATAAAGAGGACAACACAGTCCATCACAATCGAGACACAGGCTCATCCTCAGGGATGACATCTCCCTCGTACTTTGTTGTTAGGATGTGCGGATAGCACACGGTAGTGAGGAAATCATCCAACTTGTCTTTTGTTAACATATCTTCCACCAATTTACCTGCCAGGTACCACTTTCCTTTATCCTCGCCACCAGTAACGCGCTTAACTTCATCATGCACCAGCTTTGCAATCCGTTCTTTCGTTATGACCTTCCCATCATCCTCGGTTTGTACACCGTGATGCTTCCACTGCCAAATTTGAGCACGACTAATCTCTGCCGTGGCAGCATCCTCCATATGATGATTCAGGGGAATGCACCCAATCCCACGTAGCCATGCCTCCGAGTAGGCAAGGACGATTGATACACCCTTTTGTAGTCCCTCACTTGTAATCGCCTTGCCCTTCGGAACAACAATCAGTTTCAACAGATCAACCTCGGTGACATCCTTCCCTGACAATCCAGGACTTTTTGCAATTTGATTCGACGATGGCATATATTCATCAAATACACTCTTCGCAAGTCCAACCAACGCTGGATGTGCCACCCATGTACCATCGTGTCCAGCCAATGCCTCACGGATCTTATCCTTCTTAATCCGTGCCATTGCTGCATCGTTTTCTGTTGGATTGCCCTTGATGGGGATTTGCGCTGCCATCCCTCCCATGGCGAAGGTACCACGTTTATGACAAATGTATATCAACCGCTCGACGTAGGCTTTGAGTAATGGTGTGTCCGTCATAGTCAAGTGAGACCGATCGGGTGCAATCTTATCCTCATGACATTTGAACTTCTTAATGTAAGAGAATAGATAATCCCACCGGCCACAATTCAATCCAATCGAATGATCACGCAATTCGTACAGGATCTCCTCCATTTGGAATGCAGCCGTAATGGTCTCAAGTAAAACCGTGGCACGGATAGTCCCGTTGGGTACGCCAAAGTAACTCTGTGCCGCACGGAAGACATCGTTCCACAATCGTGCCTCGAGGTAATCCTCCAACTTTGGCAGATAGTAGTATGGTCGACTACCCTTCTGGAGTAAGGCGTGAACGTTGTGGAAGAAGTATAGGGCAAAATCGAAGATGCTACCCGATGCCACCTTCCCATTGACGGTAACATGCGCTTCATCGAGGTGCCATCCGCGTGGACGTACGAATAGGACTGACGTTTTGTCCTTGAGTGCGTATACCTTGCCTGTGGATGGGTTGGTGTATGTAATCTTACCCCGCACGGCGTCACGGAGGTTGCGTTGGCCCTCGGTAAGGTTGGACCAAGTGGGTGAGGTGGAGTCTGTACATACGGATAAAAAAGAATGTATCGAAGAAGTAAATAAAACGCGTCAACTCATCACTCATCATGCAACGAAAGAATGAATGTTGTTCGTTGTACAACGCACTCACCTTCGAAGTCTGCCATGTAGACATTGGCACCCGAATTCAACCCATTAATAACCATCTTCCGATCAACCGGACCAGTAATCTCCACCCGTCGATCGGCCACATCGGCTGGAATTGGAGCGCATCGCCAATGTGGATCATCCGTCGCATGCGAATGTGGCTCACGAATATTCGCTGACCCGCCTTTGCCTTCGTAGTGCGGTAAGGCACCACTGTCAAACTCCATCGCACGACTAGCACGTGCATTAAGTAACGCACGACGACGATCCTCGAACTTGTGACAGAGATAGCCAACGAATCGGAGTGAGTCGGATGTTAGGATTTCGGCTGCTGCTGCACAGATGGGTGCATGTACCTCCACAACGACTGATGTAGATCGAGCTTCCATGATGTTGATTGTTGTAGCTAGTGTTTAGTTGATGCGGCGTCGAGGGGTATATGGAGGCTAGATTATGAGATCTGTGGTGTCTGGGTAGAAAGAAGGAGAGATGAAATCTACCGAGCGAGGAGATCTGCCGCAGCTAATATCGACTTTACATAAAATCGATTTTTAGGGCTGTTACAGGGGAGGGTTAGGGTAGGGTTAGGGTGTT
>Ga0247834_1008358_pt1 | contig 10449 bp, 10 predicted proteins | sample LaCruzMarch2015__8_FD_187118 | JGI IMG/M metagenome (GOLD analysis project Ga0247834, IMG submission 187118) | Freshwater microbial communities from meromictic Lake La Cruz, Castile-La Mancha, Spain - LaCruzMarch2015_12m | ecosystem: Environmental > Aquatic > Freshwater > Lake | place: Spain... | reverse complement strand
CGCTGACATTTAACCCATTTTTGAGGAAAAAATCATGTCCAACAATTTGCTTACCATTAGCAAGATCACCAACGAAGCGTTGATGGTCTTGGAAAACGAATTGACTTTTACAAGCGAAGTAAACCGCGAGTATGACGATCAATTTGCTGTAACTGGCGCGAAAATTGGTAACACGCTGAACGTTCGCCGTCCTGGTCGTTTCATCGGTACTACCGGCCCCGCCCTTAACGTTGAAGACTTCAACGAAACTAGCGTCCCTGTCACGCTGTCAACCCAATTCCACGTGGATACCCAATTCACGACCCAGGATTTGGCGTTGTCGCTTGATATGTTCAGCGACCGCGTGTTGAAACCGGCCATTGCTGCTATTGCCAACAAGATTGACTTTGACGGTCTTTCGATGGCAAAAAACAATACCGCCAACATCGTTGGAACTGCTGGTACGCCCCCAACTGGTCTTATCACTTATTTGACCGGCCAGGCATACCTTGATTCTGAAGGCGCACCACGCGATGGTCGTCGTTCTTGCATTATTGAGCCGTTCACCAGCGCGACTATCGTTGACAGCCTCAAAGGTTTGTTCAATCCACAAAACCAAGTCAGCACCCAATTCCAAAAAGGTCTTATGGGCCGTGATTCGGGCGGCATGAACTGGAAAATGGATCAGAACGTTGTAAACCAAACTTTCGGCAGTTACACCGGAACTTTGGCCACCAGCACTTCGACCTTTACTGGTTCGTTGTCCACCGGTTGGGCTTCTACATCCACCATCACTTTGGTTGCATCCGCTGGTTTGACTTTGAACCAGGGCGACGTGATCCAAATTGCTGGCGTGTATGCAGTTAACCCACAAAGCCGCGCAGCCTACGGTTCAGGCAAACTTCGCAACTTCGTTGTGACTGCCACAACCAGCGTTGCAACTTCACCTGGCACACAAGTAACCGTTTCGCCCGCCATCATCACCGGCGGTCAATTCCAAAACGTGACTGTTACTGCTACCAGCGCAACCGCCGTGGTGACCCCGTTCGCAAACAGCGGCGAAGTCAGCCCACAAAACATCATCATGCACCGCAATGCGTTCACGTTGGCAACTGCTGACTTGGAATTGCCTGATGGCGTTCATTTCGCTGGCCGCGCTTCCGATAAGGAACTTGGCTTGTCAATTCGCGTGGTTCGTCAGTACACGATCAACAACGACAGCATCCCAACCCGTTTGGATGTGCTGTACGGTTGGGCGCCTTTGTACCCCGAACTTGCTTGCCGCGTTGCAGCCTAATCATCAACCGACAACCAAGAAAGGAAACAGATCATGTCTAATCCAGGCCCAGCAGTAACCGCTAGTAATCACCCCTCAAACCTTGCAACCAACCAGGCGCTACGCCTGATTGCATCGGCCCAGGGCGTTGATTTGAATGCAGTCGCAGATACCATTGCCCCCATTTTGGCAAGTGGTAGTGTCAGCGTTCAAAGCATCATCGTTGCCAATGCGTCCATCAACCTGACCACGGCCCAATTGGCCGTTTATACAGGCCCAGGCGCAACCGGCACAGCCGTGAAAACGGCTTATGCTTTGACCGGCAACAGCGCCACGGCAAAAGTGGTTGTGACCGCTGCAACGTCCACAGACGCAGTATCGACCACACCGCTTTACATCCGTTGCACAACCGCACAGGGCGCAGCAGCCACCGCTGACGTGTTCATTTACGGTTACGACCTAACTTTCCTTCCTTAATCGGATGGAAAAATAATCGGGAAAGCCGCCCTCAAAAGGGGTGGCTTTTTCCTTTTGAAACTTTATAATTTCCCAAGAAAGGGGAACGAATATGCTGCCAAGTTTTAGACCAAATGGGCCGACCTACCGAATTACGGTTCCGGCTTCCGCTTCAACCGCCCTGGCAATCGAACCCAAATCGAATGTTGAAAACAATTACGTGTCGTTGATTAACACCGGCAGCGCGTCCGTTGTCGTGACGCTGGGAACCACGGCTGCCAGCACGTCAACACCCGCTGTTCCAACGACTGGAAATTCAACGCCTGGGATCATTTTGCCCCCAACAATGAATTACCCGATTGTGGTTCCAGCCCCGCGCAATACGTTTTACATCCGTATTATTGGCACGGCTGCAAACGGCGAATGCTATGTGACACCGTTGGCCGCGGGGTAAACCATGACCAATCAGGTCGCCAACAAACAGACCATCAACATCGTACCGGTTCAGGGTGTTTTTGATCCTGAACCAACGTTTGCGCTGCAATATTTTGTTGGCCCCGCGGGGACGCCTTTTTTTGCCCCAATTAACCCAATACAATCAGGGTTAACCATTACGAATTCGACGATTGATTCGTCGGTGATTGGTGGCAACACCCCCGCAGCAGCGTATTTCACAACCGTTCAGGTGGCCGCAGCGCCAACCGCGGACGCTGATGTGGCCAACAAGGCATATGTTGATTCGGTTGCCCAAGGTTTGGACATTAAAGCGTCGTGTTTGTACACGACCACCAACAACATTACGTTGTCCGGCTTGGCGACCCAGGCTGGTGGCGATTGGCCATCCACATTGACCGCGGGCGACCGCATTTTGGTCAAAAATCAAACCAACCAGGCGCAAAACGGCATTTATGCAGCCAGCGCCAGCGGTTGGACGCGCACCGCAGACATGAACAACTGGTCGGAAGTGCCAGGCGCGTTTACGTTCATTGAAGCCGGAACGTCATTGCTGAACACCGGTTGGGTGACGACCGCAGCATCGACCGGCACAATCGGCGTCACCGCCATGCCTTGGACGCAGTTTTCGGGCGCGGGCACATACACAGCGGGCACAGGGTTATCCCTGATTGGTACGACGTTCAGCATTGCCAACACCGGCGTGGCGGCTGCATCGTATGGCAGCGCCAGCCAAACATTGACCGCGACGGTTAACGCCCAGGGCCAATTAACCGCCTTGGCCGCGACCAGCATTGCCGTTGCCGCAAGTCAAATTACCAGCGGAACCATTGACACCGCCAGGATCAGCGGCGCTTACACCGGCATTACGGGCCTTGGCACGTTGTTGGATTTGACGGTGACTAACACAATCACCGGATCAATCAATGGCAATGCCGCAACGGCAACCACCGCTGGAAGCGCCACAACGGCAACCACGGCCACAAATTTGGCTGGCGGTGCATTGGGTTCGGTTCCCTATCAAACGGGCGCTGGCGCCACCGGATTCTTGGCCGTTGGGTCAAATGGCCAGGTGTTGACCTTGGCTGGCGGTGTTCCATCCTGGGCAACGCCCACGGTCGGCACAGTCACGTCGGTTGGCGGGACGGGTACGGTGTCCGGCATTACGCTGTCCGGCACGGTCACCACCAGCGGCAATTTGACGCTGGGCGGTACGTTGGATTTAAGCGCACCGCCCGCAATTGGCGGCACGACGGCCAACACAGTCAGAGGCACAACAATCACGGCCACAACCAAGTTTGTTGGCCCGTATTTTGACGCCGCCACAAGTGCTGGCGGCGCTTTGCGTAATGCTGGCGGGACAAGTCAATTGTCCTGGGGTGCGGGCGGTGGTGACAACCTTGCATTGAATGTTTCCACAAACATCAATGGCGCAAACGCGCAAATTGACATAAGCCCCACGGGAACCGGCCACGTTCACATGAAGCCAACCGGTTCGGGTTCAATTGAAATTGCCCCCACAAACCTTGGCACGATCAACAATATGTCGATTGGTGCGACTACGGCATCAACAGGCAAATTTACAACAATTGATTTCAGCAGTACGTTGGCGGTGTCCGGTTCAACCGGTTCGGCTGGCCAGGTGTTGCAGTCAAATGGCGCCAGCGCCCCGACCTGGGTGACGCCGACCGCTTACGCAACCGTCACCGACGACACGACCACAAACGGAACCAGGTATCCGCTATTTGCAGATCAGACAACTGGAAACCTGACAACACAATATGTGTCGTCCACCAAATTTCAATTTAACCCGTCCACCGGCACATTGTTGGCCACGGTGTTCAGCGGATCGGGCGCCAGCCTGACTAACGTTCCGGCTGGCCAATTGTCCGGCACGATCCCTTCGGCCGTCCTGGGCAATTCCACGGTTTACATTGGCACGACAGCGATTGCGTTAAACCGCAGCAGCGCCAGTCAAAGTTTGACCGGTGTTTCAATTGACGGTAGCGCGGGATCAGCCGGTAGCGCAACAAACGCAACAAACGCAGCAAACATCGGAATTACTGACGACACATCAACAAACGCGGATTACTACCCTGTTTGGGTAACTAATTCAACCGGAAACTTGCCCGCGAAGGTGTCATCCACTAAACTTAAATTTAATCCATCCACAGGTATTTTTACCGCAACGGGTGGAACTGGCGGGGGCAACTTTTAATGAATACAACCTGGAAAATCCTTGGCATCAAAACGGACGGTGATTTAATCACCCAGGCTAGGTATTTTGCCCGCCTTGAAAATCAGTTTGCAACCGTTGAAACGGAAGGCAATTGGTTTTTTCGTGAACTTAAAATGAACATACCGTTTGACCAGGTGACCGAACCCATGATCGTGGAGTGGATCAAAGCCGAAACCATGGCCGACGGCAAAAACATGATTGAAGCCCGCCTGGCTGAACAAATGGTCAACGTGGTGGAACAAGAAGACCGCCCGCTGCCCTGGGCGCCCCAGGTGTTCACACCCAAATTTGAGGAATAAACATGGCAGTCAACTTATCCCCCGTTTTCGGCGTTGCCGCACAACTATTCAACGACAACGGCGACCCGCTGGCTGGTGGCAAGATTTACACCTACCTGGCGGGTACAACCACGCCCGCGGCGACTTACACCACCAGCGCGGGCAACATCGCCCACAGCAACCCAATTGTTTTGGACGGCGCTGGTCGTGTCCCAACCGGTGAAATTTGGTTGACTGATGGCATTACTTACAAATTTGTGGTTGAGGATTCCGTTGGCACATTGATTGGAACCTACGACAACCTGACCGGCATCAATTCCAACTTTATTGCATACACCGCCCAACAGGAAATTCAAACGGCCACCGCTGGCCAAACTGTGTTCAACCTAACCACCATGCAATATTTGCCAGGTACAAACAATTTGTCGGTGTTTGTGGATGGCGTGAACCAATACGGCCCTGGCGCTTCATATGCTTATGTGGAAACCGACAGCGACACCGTGACGTTTGTGTCGGGTTTGCACGTTGGCGCGGCGGTTAAATTCACGACCGCAACACCTGTTGCCAGTAACGTGGCCAACGCCGAAAACGTGGCTTATATTCCGCCGTTTGTTGGCGGCGTCGCAACCAACGTCGAAAACAAACTTGCGGAATTTATCAGCGTCAAAGACTTTGGCGCTGTTGGTGATGGCGTGGTGAATGACACGTCAGCATTCACCGCAGCCTGGGCAGCAGCAGACCCCCAGGCGGTGTTTGTCCCCGCTGGCACTTATTTGATTACCGGCACATTGACCGGCAATTTTTTCTCTTTTGGCGGCGTGACCATTTCGGGCGGCACGGTCACAATTTCCACCGACATTGACGCAAGCGGCAACTTTGAAGCCAAGGTAACGCCAACTGGCGAAGGGGCGCAAATTTCGCTGTCTGACGCCTTGCTGTCATCGTCCGGAATGCAACGTGGCCGCATCAACTATTACAGCGGAACCGAAGTTGAAGTAATTGTTCCTAACGAAATCATCATGGGCGGTTTCCGCTTCATGGGCAACTACAAAAAGAAACGCGCCCCAATGTATTCTTCGGGCGTTTCTTACCGCGCCGTTGTCAGCAATGTGACAGATTTGGGCGCTGAAACCGTTGCCGAAACCGACAACTGGTATGCGGTGTTTGCGTGCGCTGATGATGGCGACACCGACGTGACGTATAAATTGATGCCGTTCATTCGCGTTGGATCGGTTGCTGGATCGGTTTGCACATTGAATTACGGCGGTGAAAACAGTCACACAATCACCCCAGCAACTTACACCTGGGGCGCCAATTCGTTGGCTGGTGTTGAATGCCTGGTCATCAATGAAGGAAGCAACAACAGGTTTTCGGGGCGCGTGACAACCATCACCGCAAACACCACCACCACGGTGACATTGAACGCGATTGGCAGCGTTGGCGCATACGATTATTTGTTGCCCGCGCCGCCAGGTTTTGACCATTACTGCTATTTGGGCAGTTTTTACAACGATTCAGGAAGCGCCCCGTACAACATCGCAGACAACGGCATTATGGCCATGTCTTACATGAGCGACAACCAAGACCCGAATTGGGTTGCTGCTGGCGCTGTTGCTGGGCCGCCTGGCAATAAGGTCATGTGGGGCGGTTACGTTTCCCCGTTGGCTGGCGGCATCATTATGCGAAGCGCGTTGTCCACATCGACCAGCGCCGGTGGTGACATTTACACCAACTTTTCACACGACAGCAGCAACCATGTAATTGGTGTTCACACATATTACAAAAATGCAACGGCTGGTACATCCACGCAAATGGCATTTTTGAACATCAATTTTTCGATTGGCCAGTTTATGTACTACTGGGTTGACGGCCCGTTGGCCGCACAGCGAATCCTTGGGCAAATTCGCGCCCAGGGCTGGATTGAACCGTAAGGAATCGCCATGGCGCAAACAGGCTACACACCCATCTTAATTTACAGCAGCAGCACGGCCAGCAATGCGCCCGCTGTTAACAACCTGACCAACAGCACGTTGGGTTCAGAATTGGCCATCAACATCACCGACGGCAAACTGTTCTACAAAGACAACGCCAACGCCATCCAGGTGATTGGCTGGAAGACGACGCCAACCACCGCGGGCGGCACGGGGCTGACTTCGTACACCGCTGGCGATATGCTTTATTACGCCAGCGGCACAGCATTGTCGAAGTTGGGCATTGGCGCATCCGGCACGTATATGTCCAGCAGCGGCGCGGCGCCACAATGGACTGCGCCAGCAGCCCTTACAAAAACAGACGACACCAACGTAACATTGACCCTTGGCGGCAGCGCCAGCACGGCGTTGCTGAATGCGGCATCGTTGACATTAGGATGGACTGGAACGTTGGCTGTTGGCCGTGGCGGAACTGGAAATTCATCTTTCACCACCGGCGATTTGTTGTATGCGTCGGCATCAACCACGTTGTCAAAATTGGGAATCGGTGCGGCAGACACGGTTTTAACTTCATCGGGCAGCGCCCCGCAATGGTCAACATCTTTAACGTTGTCCGGCAGCGTTACCGCGTCAAGTTTTGTTTTTACAAACAGCACGGGTTCGCGCCCAGGTTCTTCTGGCCAATATATTGTTGATGCTGCCAACGGTGGGTTTTATCAATTTACGGGCAGTTACTATTTGGTGACCACTTCGGGTGGTTCTACTTCAGACGCAACGTTAAAAACAAATGTGCAACAGTTGACCGGTGCGCTTGATAAAGTTTGCGCCATCCGCGGCGTCAATTTTGAATTTATTGAGCAGCCTTTATCGACGCCCGATCAAGGACGCCAAGTTGGCGTGGTCGCGCAAGAGGTTGAAGCGCAATATCCTGAAATTGTGGTGACCGATGAAAAGGGCATCAAGAGCGTTCGATATGACCGACTTGTTGCGCCGTTGATTGAAGCGATCAAAGAATTGAAAACACAGTTGGATTTGGTCAAGGCTGAACTTGCCCAGGTCAAAGCAAATTGAAAGGTTTGAAATGGCAATTACAAAAGCATCTTATTCGCTGATTAACGGGGCGCCTTTTAACGTCCTGGATTTTGGCGCGGTTGGCGATGGTGTTGCCGATGACACCGCGGCGATCCAGGCCGCAATTGATGCCGTGCCTACTGGCGGCGGCGCTGTCTATCTTCCGCAAGGTTTGTATTTGGTTGACCCCGCCGTTGGCATCAACGTGGTGGCTGGCTTAACTGTCTTTGGTGATGGCCGCTACAACACCCAACTGGTTGCGAAGCCTGTTGGGGGTAACATTTTTCAAAGACAGGTAAACCCGTCGGGGCCAAATGCTTATATTGACAGCGTAACCGTGCGGGAGTTGGGCGTAATTTTTCGCCATCCAACCGTTGCAAACCCAAGCAACTATTACCAGGTTGCTTTTCAATTCCGGCACGTCACAAGATCGTTAATTGAAGACGTTTATATTGGCAACTACCCAACAGGCGTATCAAGCAGTTTGCCGCAGCCTACAAACCAAGGCAATTCCCGCCAAGGATATGGCGTTTCGTTTGGCACGTTCGGGGGCAGCAATCCCGCTTATTGTGGCGGCGAAGTCAACACTTGCCGCAGAGTGTTTTGCGCTGGTGTGCGTTACGGTTTTACGCTGGACAATCCAGAATTTATTGCCCCAGGCGACGGTTCCGCGTCCTATGCTTGCGTCATCGACAATTCCGAAGTGTCGGCCGCAGAGGTTGGCATTTCGCAATATGGCCAGTATGGCGCCGGATCGACGTTCAGCAACAACGTAATTCAGGCCATCGACCAAATGCCAGGCAGCAGCGATACAGCGTATTCGTTGCTGATTGAAGGGTATGAAAATTACGTTTTTGGCGGCTATAACGAATCGCCGTTTACGGACTACGAATTGTTTTTGGGTTTGCAATCAAGGGCAAACCGCATCAACACATGGCTGTCTAACGATGGCCCGTATCAAGACAACGGAACGGGTAACGTCATCGAAAAAATTGATGGCGTTACCAACAAATGGTCTTTGAGCATCAACAACCGAAACCTTGTCAACGGAATTGCCAAGGCTTGGGTGACGTTTTATTGGGACGGCGCGGCCATTGTGGTTTTGGCTGCATACAACGTTAACGGCGTAGTGCGTGTTGGCGCTGGTGACTACCGAATTGATTTTGGCCTGGGCACGTTCGACGATGCCAACTATACGGCGGCGCTGGCTGGAAACGTTGATTCTTCTGGAACACCTGGAACAATCACAAACTTCACCAACAAATCAACAGCCAACTATCGCATCTTGACCAATAAAATTGGCACTGGCTTGACGGACTTTTTGCAAGTTACAGCAACATTTTGGGGCAACCCGTAAGGAGAAATCATGGCACTGAAAAAATCATTTCAAACTGTTGAAGGCTTGACCGCCCCCGAAGCATATTTTCGCGTTGAAAACGTCAGCATCGCAAAAAACGAAATGGCTGGCGCAACGGTCAATGTTTTCGTGTCGGCTGAAAACACAAAAAAGCCAATTCAAGTGCGATGCTACTCATTTGATTACCGGCTTGAAGGCAACAACGCAATCGCGCAAGCCTATATGCACTTGAAAAGTTTGCCTGAATTTGCTGACGCAATCGACTGTTAAGGGGTCGCCATGACTACGCCTTACGACATCATCACCCGCGCCATGAAAGACATTGGCGCGTTGGCCGCGGGCGAAAACCCGACAGCAGACGAAGCCCAGGACGGGCTGGATATGCTGAACGACATGATCGCCCAATGGTCAAACGAAAACATGATGGTGTTTTACCGCACCGAAATCGTGTTCCCGTGTGTGCAAAACCAAATCCAGTACACCATCGGCCCAAGCGGTAATGTTGGGGCAGCGTTTACGGGTTCGATCACCGGCACGACTTTGACCGTTCCGGCCAACGCAGTAACGTCCGGCGCCATCACCATGGGCATGACCCTGACTGGCCCTGGTGTGCTGTCCGGCACGACCATTGTGGGCTTTGGGACTGGCGCTGGCGGCAACGTCAACGAAGGTGGCACATACACCGTCAGCAGACCGCATACAACGCCCGTGGTGAGCCAATCCATCACCGCGTACTACGAACGCCCATTGACTGTTGAATCGGCCTTTGTGCGCGTGAATACGACTTCCAACGGCGTTCCCATTTACGGTGGCGGCTTGGACTACCCAATCAGCATTTTGAGCCTGGAAGAATACGAATCCATCGGCTTGAAGTCGTTGAACGGCCCATGGCCAAAAGCCATTTATTACCAGCCATCCGAACTGCTGGGGACGATTTACGTTTGGCCAAACCCCGCCCAGGGCGAATTGCACCTGTTCACGCAAACCATTTTCCGTGAATTTGGCGACCTGTACGGCACGATCCAGTTTCCCCAGGGCTACAACATGGCGCTGCGTTGGTGTTTGGCTGAACGATTGATGCCAATGTACGGTAAAGTGAACCAAACCCAGGTGGGTCAGATCACCGCCTACGCTGCCCAGGCAAAGGCCACAATCAAGCGCACCAACATGAAACCGCCGCAAGTGTCAAAGTACCCTGACGTGTTGATGACCGGCAGACCAAAAGACGCTGCGTTTATCCTAGACGGGGGATTTAACTAATGCCTGACTTTGGTTTTGTCGGTGCGTCGTACACCACTAGGTCAATCTACCAGGATGACCAGGAGTGCATCAATTTTTACCCCGAAATCGACCCGACTAAACAGCCAGGCGAACGCGGTATTGTTGCCCTGTACCCTACCCCTGGACTG
>Ga0247834_1008355_pt1 | contig 10451 bp, 7 predicted proteins | sample LaCruzMarch2015__8_FD_187118 | JGI IMG/M metagenome (GOLD analysis project Ga0247834, IMG submission 187118) | Freshwater microbial communities from meromictic Lake La Cruz, Castile-La Mancha, Spain - LaCruzMarch2015_12m | ecosystem: Environmental > Aquatic > Freshwater > Lake | place: Spain... | reverse complement strand
TGCAGGACGCCGGATGTCGCCCTCCACCATTTTAACGCCTAGGGACTTGAGATTGGGGAGATTGGCGCGACTGCCTTCCCGCAAAAAGTTATCCAAGCCCCAGATTTCGATTCCGGGGAGGACGGACGGCAACTCTCGAGCTAAGCAGGAGCCGACAAAGCCACAGGCCCCTGTAATGAGAATCTTCAACGTGCTTTCCAGGCTTGGACAATTTCGGAAAAGATGTCATCGAGGCTCTTGGTCAGATCCCAAGAAGGATAGTGGGAGCGCATTTTTGCGAGATCGGAAATGTAGCAGATATGATCCCCTTCTCGGTTTTTATCGACGTAGGTAGAGAGCATTTTCTTGCCCGTTAGTTTTTCGACCCGAGCAAAGGCTTCAAGAATGGAGCAGCTGTTGGCGCGCCCTCCGCCGAGATTATAGATCTCGCCCGAGCGTGGTTTTCCAAGAAATGCGGCAATAAAGCGGGCGACATCGAGCGAGTGGATGTTGTCCCGGACCTGCTTGCCCTTGTATCCGTACACGTTGTAGGTCTTGCCCTCGAGATTGCATTTTACGAGGTAGGAGAGAAAGCCGTGGAGTTCGACCCCGCTATGGTTGGGCCCGGTGAGGCAACCTCCGCGGAGGCAGCAGGTTTTCATTCCAAAGTAGCGACCGTACTCCTGAACCATGATGTCGGCGGCGACTTTTGAGGCACCGAAGAGGGAGTGTTTACTGGCGTCGATCGAGAAGGTTTCAGTGATGCCGTTGGCATAGGTGGGGTCGTCGTAGTCCCAGCGGGTCTCTAATTCTTTTAAGCAAATCGTGTTGGGCTTGTCCCCATAGACCTTGTTGGTCGACATATGAACGAAGGGGCTGGCGAGGCAGGAGCGGCGGGTGGCTTCTAGAAGGTTGAGGCTGCCGACTGCATTGACGTCGAAATCGTCGAAAGGGCGGGAGGCGGCGAGGTCGTGGCTGGGTTGGGCGGCGGTGTGAACGATGGCGGTGGGTTTAAGTTTTTCGATGAAGGCGAGGACCGAGGAGCGGTCCCGAATATCGAGCTCATGATGACGGAAGGAGGGGAAGGCTTTAACGAGGCGGTTTTGATTCCAGCGGGTGTCTCCGCCTGGGCCAAAGAAGTCGGCTCGCTGATTGTTGTCGACGCCGTGGACTTCTTCGCCACGGGAGGCAAAGAAGGTGACCACTTCGGATCCGATCAGGCCAGAAGAGCCGGTGACAAGTAACTTCATACTTATAATTTATGGGTGAGATAGGCGGGGGGAGGAAAGAAGTTTGTTTGAGGTTTGGCAGGTTCAGCGCGAGCAGTAAGGGATAGCGGACCCATCCGAGGGGGGGGCAGGGCGCTCGAAAAGCAATTTAATGTTGGGGCTATGCCAACAAAATCAGCAAGGTGAAATTGGCAGTTCCAGATAGCATATACCTAACGACCACTAGGGCGCGGGTTGTTGCAATGCGATGTTGGTTATACGCCTCGATGAGTAACTTCGGACTGCCCGACGTGCTGTGGGAGACAACTCGTGTGTAACCGACTCGACAGCCAACTAGCAGTATTTTTTAAGAATACATGCGGACAATTGTACAGATCGACCGCATCGGAGATCCCCATCCCGAGTTCGGCTGGTGGTGGATGCCTAATGCTTGGCATGCAAGATGGAAAAGAAATAATGCCCAAAGATCTTTAATCCTAACGTTTCATAAATTCGTCTAGAGTTTTAAGCGAGCCAAGATTTTTTCGCCGCCCCCAGAATGGTGTTGCTCATTTACGAATCTGATCTCTCTGAATAAGGGCTGAAATTATTTTTTTGAAACGGATCTTCGGTCTGAACCCGAGTTTGCGCCGTGCCCTCGAGGCGTTACCACAGCTTCGCTCGATGTCGGACGGGCGGAAGAGCTTTCGATCGGAGACCACATGTTTCCGCCAATCCAGACCGAGCTGGCGGAACGTTTCCGCCACAAACTGCTTAAGGGAATGCTCCTCTCCCGTGGCCACCACATAGTCATCTGGCTTTTTTTGCTGTAACATCCGCCACATCGCATCCACATACTCCGGCGCCCAGCCCCAGTCCCGGCGGATATCCAGCCGGCCCAAGGTTAACTTTTCCTTGGACCCGTTCGCAATCCGCACCGCTGTGGAAATGATCTTCTGCGTGACAAACCGAGCTGGCCGTAATGGGGACTCGTGGTTGAACAGGATCCCCGTACAGGCAAACAACCCGTACGCTTCACGATAGTTCGTCACCGCATAGTGAGCCGCTGCTTTGGCCGCCGCATACGGACTGCGGGGATGAAAAGGTGTTGTCTCCGTGGCTGGCTTTTTGGTGTTCCCAAAAACCTCGCTGGATCCCGCATTGTAAAATTTTATCGGATGCCGCAAGAGCCGCATGCACTCCAGCAGATTCATGGTGCCGATCAGGATGCTGTCGAACGTCTCCACCGGGTAGGCAAACGACATTCCCACCGAAGTCTGTCCCGCCAAGTTGTAAATCTCATCCGCCTCCGCTTTCTGCAGAGCTGTCAGCACACTGCGGAAATCGGACGTCACCATGGAGGTCACCTTCACCCGGTCCCGGATCCCCAGCTTGACCAGGTTACCGAAGTGGGAAACCTCATGGTCGCGCGAGGTCCCATGCACCTCATACCCCTTCTCCAGTAAAAGCTTCGCTAAATAGCCACCGTCTTGGCCGGAAACCCCGATAATCAGGGCTACCTTGTTTTTTTTGCTTAGGGCCTTCAATGTTATTTATCCTGAGCTCGAACGTGTTGGCTTTCCAACTGCTTTCTCAGGCTTTCGGGCAAGAAACGTCTCCACCGGGACCATCACCACATGATAGATCACTACTGAAAGCACGACCGTCACGGCTAGTTTCCATTCATCAGACACCGCGCCGCGAAAATGATTGATGACCATGAAATGCACCACATAGATCGGGTAACTCAGGTTCCCGATGTAGCGATCGATCCGGCTGTTTCTGAACAACTGGAAGACATACGGCATCGCCACGAGCAGGATGATGCACGCCACCTGCAACGTGCTGAGATGCAACGGGCCGACATTGATTTTCGGGACCATGGGGTAGAGCGCGATTGCACCGAGCAGGACAGCGAACATGCCCCAGCCAGAAAAGCGGTTGAAGGGTACGACCTTCGCAAACACACCGCTGCTGAAGCCAGCACAGGAGAGGCTGCCAAATAGGAAGAACATCAGGTTGGGCAAGAAGAGGTTGTATTCCCATGGGACTGCGGGCGCGTGTTGAGTCCGGTAGAACAGCAGGGCCGAAAAACTAAGCAGGGTCGCCATACCTATTCGCCACAGGTAGCGCCCGTCCATGCGGACGAGCAGAGGCGCCGCCATATAGAAAAGCAACTCTACACTAAGTGACCATACAGGCCCGAAATAGAGCCCGCCCCACGCGGAAACACCGTCGGTGAACTGTCCGTTGAGCGGCAACGGAACGAGGGCACCAGACGGATTAAGCTGCAGGATGGCCGTCATGTGCGATCCGATGATCGCGATATTAGACCACACGAAATAGCTGACAGTCTCCAGTGGCATGGTTCCGAACGGGATCGGATTGACCAGATGGCAGATCAAGATCACGACCCAGTAGGCCGGGAAGATCTTGAGCGCCCGGTTAATCAGAAACGCGCTACCACCAGCCTCGTACTTTCCGTTCAGGACCAGCGTCATGTAAAACCCAGAGATCATAAAAAACAACGTAACCGCGTTAGGACCTGAGACCATTGGATAGCCGAACAGCGGCGCGCCATGGTAAATAGCTACGCTAACGGCAAGAAGAAATCTAATGGCACCCATTTGTCCTTTAACTACGGGGTATCACATCTGACTTAGACATGGCTTTGAGCCGCCAGATTGTAAATCTCATTAGGTTGGGTCTCGCCTAACATCTTAATCTGGAAACTTGGATCACTCAGATTACCGTAATGGAGAGACAAATGGTCTTTCTTTCAAGTCGAGCCTTGTAAATGGGCTCGATCCGATACGTCTGAAAGTTAGAGCACGAACGGATAATATTATTTACTTCGTAGCTTTGTGAAAGCAAAAGCCCTGCGAGAAAAGAATCGTGTTGCCCGGTGCTCCCAGCGATATGAGTACGCATTATATTTATAAAATATGTTTTATCAATAAAACAAGCAAGTGTTTTGATTTGACATGTTATTTCAAAGGGCATTAGATTGATTTAAAATATAACAAAATGAGCATTCAAGGATTTGTTGATCGCATTGAAAATGGAAGATTGAAAGGTTGGGCATATGATTCAATTCGGCCAAATCAACCAGTTAAATTGGCGTTGTGCTCTTGTTCTGAACTCAAGGCTATCGTATTGGAGGGCCGGTAAGCGACTTTCCATTGGAAAGCCTGCTTTGCGATGTTAACACAGCATGTCTTTTGATCATTTATCGCTTAATTCCGTCGAAATTTTCGTCGCGTCGGCAGACTTCTAAGGTTTCTGTGCACATTCTACCAGTTAGCCATCGTGGCTTTTGGCTTCAGCGGAAAGAGCGTAATACCGAAAGAGCGTTTCGAAGGTCGCTGGCTGAAGGTTTAGGCATTGAGACCGATATACGTGATCGTGATGGGCGGGTTGTCATCGCCCACGATATCGACGAACTCCCGAGCATGTCCTTCGCCGCGTTCCTTGACACATACGCCGAATATCCGGGCCGCCCCCCACTGGCAATCAATGTGAAGTCCGATGGCCTGCAGGACGTCGTCGCATATGAGGTTAATAAGCGAAATATCACTAACTATTTCATGTTCGACATGTCGGTTCCAGACCTGCTGGGCTACCGCAAGCGGGGCCTACGCTATTTCACACGCATGAGCGAGTACGAACCAGAAGGCGTCTTGTTAAGTGAGGCCGCCGGCGTATGGCTTGACCAGTTCGATGGTGACTGGGTAACAGGCGAGACGATCTCTCAGCTCCAGCAAGCCGGCAAGCAAGTGTGCATCGTCTCGCCGGAACTGCATGGGCGACGAGTGGAAAACGCATGGGCATGCTATCGGGAGGCCGCCGGAGGTGCTACGCGGCGACCTGCAGTATGACGTAAACGACCTCGACAAGGTCGTCTCGCGCCTCGTAACGGTATTTCAAGCGGGAAACACCACAACACTCGTAAAAGGTCGGCGCAGAACACGGCTCGACAACCCGAGCATGCAGTTGGTGAGTGCTGTCTACACCTTTATCACCAACCTCATCCTAAGCATCAACGTAAAAGACGTGAATGGGCTACCGAAAGGCTTCCACAAATCACTCACTATCGCCCTACCTGACAATCCTATGCAGACCTTCGTGCTTGATGCACAGCTAGTCTACACGGCACAGCGTGCGGGGTGGACGATCGAGGAAATACCAGTTACGTTCCACGCCCGCCGCGCAGGCATATCAAGCTGGTCAGGCAAGCGCATTCAGACTTATCTCCGCAGCATCCACCAGTTGTTCTCCGTACGCCGAGCAGGGGTGAACGCGGCTGCAACAAGCGTAAAGAAATGATCCGAAAAATTCCAGAGAATCCAGAATTACGGCGAGGCTGGCGGAATTCGTGATTGAGAGGGGGCCAGCATGTCGTGGGCGCTCAAGACGCGCCAAGAATAGTGGAGGCTGACGCCGGTGTACCCATCGTCAGAAACTATCATAACGGGCGATTGGATCTTTAACCAGATCTTCTGCAACCTCCGCCTGAAAACGCTGCTGGTGATATTTGGCTACAAAATCGCTCTTTAGCACATGCCACAACGGTTTGAACCATCATGAAGGTTGTAAAAGTTCCTTCTTGGAAACATATTCTAAGTAATCCCACCTTGTATCGTTTCGCCGAGACGCACGTGAGATCTGGAAAAAGTGGACGCTAAGAATGAAAGTCTCCAAGCACTTACGACCCCACGCTTAGCCAAGAGTGTGTTAACCACATGTTAGATCGGGCTAGTCTAACCTGAAAACAAAAATTGCAACAAGCTATTGATTTACTTTTGATATAGACCCCGAAGGTTAAGAACCTTCGAATTTGTGGAAAAAAATTCCCAACCGAATTTATCCGTCTTTGCAAGAAGCGCATTTTTTACATCTAGTCTGGGAATAGTAATAATAGGTGATCCAAGAAGCTCATTATCAACGTAAAGATTGGTATACTTAACTGAAGTAACTAATCCGCTAGATTTTGAACCGGCCCATCCCGTAATTCGATAAAATGTTTTGTAACCATCGAATTGCATTGCCTCAACACGATCCACATGACCAATATTTTGACCTGTGTTTTCGGTATAGCCAAGTTTCTTAAAAAGATTTGCTTTCGAAAAGCGCAGCTTTTCTGAAAGTGAGAAGTTTATAAAACCAACATTATGAATTTCAGTTTTAAATTGATTTAAGAAAATAGGCTCTGGCAAGTCGGAAATCAAGAAAGCAGCTTGGATTTGATTATTAATAGAACGTCGATGATTCCACCATTTTAAGGATTCTTGTGCAGAAATTAAATATAAAAAGAAAAAGGAAAAAAAGAATACATATTTAAATATTACATTTTTTTTATTACTAATTGAGGTGAAGTAAAAAACCAACGGCCATATAAGCCCTGAGAGTCCTGTATAGCGACTGCACGTGAAAATATAATTAGCCCCACCAAGGTCAGCTCTAGACAAGCAAATTAGGAAGCATGAGGAAACAACAAACAAAAGAAGACTTGCAAAAAAGACTTTATTTTTGCAATCCAAGGGCAAGCATTTCTTTTTAAGAAATACGTTATAGACAATAAACAGCAATAAAATTAAACAAACTAGTCCAGTTATTCTGCAAACTAGAAAGTTGAAGTTTGCTATTGGAACTGAAAAAATGACTGAAAATCCATCCAAAGCCAAAATTGCCCTTCCGTAACATTTTTCCCATGAGGCAATACTTTGAATCCAAGGCTTGGTAATTAAAACAACCGAAATAAAAGAAAAAGTTATTATGGTTCCAAGAAAATAATAGATAATTGGTTTTTTTATTTTAATGTTTCCTCGGCCTTCAAACATAATAATTATCAAGCAAACCAAACCGCTTAAAATCCCATTCGCCATTGATAAAGTAGCTACAAGACTGAAACAAATGATTGGTATTAAATATACAACCCTTTTATTCCGTATAAATTTTTGTAGATAATAAAAGGATAAAATGCTGAAGAACAGCATTGAAAACCAAGGAAGTTGAAATGGCCATGTCCAGTTTTCATAGTTTTGAACTGAGAAGATTGTGCTACCTGTTAAACAAGAAAACAAAATTCTATCACCTGTACTTAAAGATGAAGATTGTTTAAGAATGATAAGAAATGAAGCGGAACTAAAAACAACAAAAATAAAGATTAATTTTGAAAAATCCAACGCCTCCATCCAAAAGGAAATATAATAGAAGAGATAATTTACAGCCAAGACATGCTCGTTATGTGGCGAAAACATGTTTTGGATGCTAAAGTTAAAAACAGCTGCGTTTGAGATATGTTTATCCATGAATATCCATTCATCATAAAATGGAACATTTACGAAATTTTCATGTATTTTTAGAACTAAAAAAGAAGCAAATCCCAGGAAAGGGAGAATTAAAACAAGAAAATCCTTAAAATTGTAAAACTTCACCTTAATGAATTGATTCAAGGTAGAACATCCTTTTCTTGAGTTCACTAAAGTTTTTCTCATCGCAAGCAGAAAGGGATTCTAAGATTTTATTAAATTGAGACTTCCAACTTATTTGCGACAACTCTGTCAAAGATTCAGATTTAAGTGTGCTTTTGTTTAAAAAAGCTTTTGTCTTTATTAGTACTAATAAATCGGAGCTGCTGTTATAAAAATAAATATTTCCGCGAACGGCTGCGGGAAGATTATTTTTTATTTCGACGAAGCTAGGAAGTTGTCTGCATACAATTGGTACCCCTAAATAAGGCACGTCCCTTACCGGCAGCCCGAAACCCTCCACTGTAGTCGGATAGATAACACAAACGGCTCCAGAGATAAGATCTTGAAGTTCTATATCTTGAAGATTTCCAGATGGTATAAATTGTATTTTTTCAGACGAAATCCCATCTATTCCAAAGACCTTTATTTTTGTCTCATTTTCGTTTTCAGTTAGCAGCCGAATTGTTGGTTGTATGAACTTATGCTCAAAATGGTTTCCGAAGATAAGAAAATACTTCTCAGATTTCATTTTCATAGGAACTTCTCTTGCCAATGTTTTTGATTGACAGCTAAGAAGAATACTTTCTGTTTTTTGTACATCCACGTCAAATTTTTTTGCAAATTGTTCAGTGGAACTCTGCGATATGCCAAATATTTTGTCACTAAAGTCCGCAGTATACTGCCACATTCTTGAAAGCATTTTACTTTTTAAGTAAAAACAATCATCAGCGATAGTGTCAAGCATCCAAAAACTTGTTATAAGACATTTTGTAAAAATAATTTCAAGAGTTTTTAAGTGGAATGGCTGAGATAAGTGAATGCCGTACCTGCAAAACGGAATGTCTTTTTCGTCTTGAATCAACAGCAAGTTCCTTTTGCTTTTTATTTTATGATATTGTGCAGCCTCATTTGATATGTGTGTGATAAACGTAAAGGAAGAATTACCAAGTTCCTGTATTTCTTTATAAATATTAACCGCAATTTCAGACGTTCCATTGTTGAATGCTCCGAGAAGGTCTTGACCGATGTAAATATTCTTATTTTCATTTAACTGGGTGTTGCATAACAAAATCTCAGCTTTATATGATGGGCTCTTAAAATATGAGTTTATAATTTCGGGATAATTTTGATATTTTTTACATATAATTTCAAAGTTTAACTTCTTTCGTTCATCCACCTTTAAATCTAATTTTTCAAATGACGCAGACCCTTTATGCCAGACGAATGCGTTATTAGCGATTACCGCCTTATAACCCACCATATTTCCTCTTAATATTAAATCATTTTCCTCCTCGTAGCCTTTTCCGTATACTTCATCAAAACCACCAAGATCATCAAGAATTGACCATTTTATATAAAGGCAGAAACCGCAGCAAGTAGGAGTGATTTGAAGTTTCGGAAAGTGCTTACTTAGTTGCTGGTGATATTTGAACCACTCACCGCTGTTCAAAGTCGAGATACCACCCGATTTGATTGGCCAGCTGCAAAGGCTTGCGTTATTGCTTCTTGGACTTACAAATCCAATCTGCGGATCTGATTTAGCGACTTTAATTAGTTCCGTTATTGCGCCTGGAAACATGATTGTATCAGAATTTAGTAAAACTATATCGCACTTGTTTGAAAGAGATAATTCGAAGAATTTGTTACTTGTTTTTATAAAGCCTTCATTAGTCAGATTGTCTTCAAAAAGCGAAACTCGCTCAAAATGCTTTGAAATTTGAAGTTTTTGTCTAAGGGGGATATCCTCAGGATAGTCATTAATAAATACAATTATCACTTTTTGATTATTTATTTCCTCCAAGCAGTTTTCTAAAGATTTAATTAGTTGTTGGACAGATTCATTTTCTTTATAAACTGGAATTCCTATAATCAAGCCAGGCTTAAATGGTAATTTATGGTTTTGATTTTTCTTTATTCGGTTCTTACTAATGCAATCGTTAATGAGCCGATATGATTTGTTTCCGTTTGCAAATTCGTTGTTATTTGGAAGCTTGTTTTTTGTTAGAAAATCTTTTTCATTTTTTTGTCGGTTTTCTTTTTTGCCGAAAAGAATATAATGCTCAAAGGGGTCCGTGCCGCTGTTTTTAACGTCTTGGTATTTATTAGTATACCAATCCCGATCAAAACCTATCGAGTCTATCCATCTCTTTCGTCTCTTTCGGATACTGCGTTCCAATCTTCGCCAAAAACTTAGACGCTTAGAATCAACTTCCGTCCGCTTGCCTCGACCCATGAAGCTCGGCTTCTTAATATGCAGCATTTTGTAGAGATAGCTGTACCAAGAGAAAGGCGCAGGGATTAGATAGCTGCTAGGAGCTATTACGGAATCTTGGATTTGCTCTGCATATTTGGCTACTTCTAGCAAATTATTTTCACTTTCCCTTTGACGATCCACCAGGGAGGTTCGTAGGGTGTCCATCTCAGCTAAATTCCTCTGCTGCAGCTGATCCTGACGTTCGTTTAGCCCACCCACCAACCCACGGAGTTCATGAATCAGCTCCTCTTTTAACCCCACAAGTGAATCCCCCAGCTCTTTGACTCCTTTGGACGTCGCCACTTTTTGAGCCTCCAGCTCCTGTTTGATCCCCACAATTGAATCCCCAAGCTCTTCTACTCCTTTGGACGTCGCCACTTTTTGAGCCTCCAGCTCCTGTTTTAACCCCACAATTGAATCCCCAAGCTCTTCTACTCCTTTGGACGTCGCCACTTTTTGAGCCTCCAGCTCCTGTTTTAACCCCACAAGTGAATCCCCAAGCTCTTCTACTCCTTTGGAGGTCGCCACTTTTTGAGC
>Ga0247834_1008353_pt1 | contig 10452 bp, 8 predicted proteins | sample LaCruzMarch2015__8_FD_187118 | JGI IMG/M metagenome (GOLD analysis project Ga0247834, IMG submission 187118) | Freshwater microbial communities from meromictic Lake La Cruz, Castile-La Mancha, Spain - LaCruzMarch2015_12m | ecosystem: Environmental > Aquatic > Freshwater > Lake | place: Spain... | reverse complement strand
GTCGGGCGCGTCTTTCGGCTTTGCTCGCAACCCTCATTCTGGTGCTCAGTTTCAGATTTGTCAAAAAGCATAAAAAAGATGCCCGATTCAGAGGCTGAGCATCGAGGAACATGATAATGTCCTCTCCATCCATTCAACCATTAATTTTTGGCATCAATACTTGACTGCTTCTAATCGAAAATGGCTTAGCAGAAAGAATGATACTAATCGATTACTCAGCAATGCCCTACCCAACTTTCCCAAGCTATTAGGTGCTGTCCAAGAGATTTTCACTTCTTTGAACCCAGCCTCCTCAATTAATTTTTTCCAAAAGGCAGGGGGCTGATGCTTGTGCCATTCAATGGACGGCATCAAAGGACTTCTCAGTCCGAGCTTATCAAAGAAATTATGCCGATCGCAGTCACTAATAATCAGCCGGCCTCCAATATTAAGCAAACCATGCATCTTGCGAAAATAAGACAGATACTCTTTGAAAGCACCAATATCTTCTTGCAACCTAATCGTTGCCTCCTCGTTCAAATGGTTAATGGAATTCGCCAATAAAATCATATCAAACCTGTTATTATCCGAAAAATCTTGAAAAGTGGTTGACAATTGCTGCGTTCGCTCAGGGCAAACATTCAACGCTAAAGATATCTTATTAAAACTTTTGCGTATCCCATACGAACTGCCTTTAAATTCCGGCTCAAGGCAGACCGCCGATCCACCATTAAAAGCCACCCAAAAAGAAAGCAAACCTTTCCCTCCTCCGATATCGAGAATTCGCAGATTTTTAGCAGAATGTTTGCCGAAGAATTGCTGAAGATAATTTTTTAGGCAGTTCCTATTTGAGTATTCCCCCAATTCAGTTATGGTCGTTATAAATTCTTGAATAGATGGCATATTAACTTCTGATGACATACATTTATATAAAAGTTTTTTATGTTATTTTTAAGGTTTACCTTTATTGATATTTATTTTTATGCAGCAATCAAATAAGAGAAATTAAGCTCAACATATTAAATAAAGCTATTGTTATAAGTTGCTTCATTAAGTTTTCTTAACTTCTGAACGGCCGTTGTGAAACTCGTTTTCGTAGCATCATCTGCGAAAAGTGCGAATTAAAAATTTTTTATATATCGGCCTTTGAAACTGAGTATTTTAATACTTTTCAGACTTCATTCCATTCAGAGTCCAGCATCATACTTTTTTATTGTTAATCTTGGAAACAGAGTAGACCGAACAAGAAGAACCAATTTGCGCACATTCATGTACTTCAAACCGCCCCTGGAAATAAATGTAGGTAAAAAACCCCAATATCAGTTTTTTTCTTTTATATAAGCACGTGCAGGCGACTAACAGTCCATCCAGATTTTGTAGCCCTAAGATGATTTATCAAAGGCCATTTCCAGATTTTATATTTTTTCATTGACTAAAGCCCATTTAAAGTAGAGGCAAAGAATATGGCTCAGCGAATCAGCATTGTTTTTATCAAAGTATGCTCGCACCGCAGCTGTATTTTTAGAAGCTGTATGAATCCATTTTTGATTAGCCAAGGTTTTAGCAGCTTTGCTTATTGACTTTGCAGATGCATTATTTGAAAGAGCTAGACCAGCTCTATATCTTGAACATATATCATAAGAGTTTGTGCCGCTTGGGCCTATGTATAAAATTGGAGTGCCAAAAGAAATATATCCATTATATTTCGAAGGGGATATGAGACCTGCTGCCCAGTTTTGAAGTGTGATCAGCCCTAAGTTTACAGAATTATCAAAAATGAAAGCCCCTAACTCATTGAAATCTGTGATTTTCTTTACATGGATAGCCCTTACTTTCAATTTAGATGTTATTTTATTCATCCTCTTTAAACCCTTCTGGCTAAGGCCGACCGTATAAATTCGTACTTTTTTTTCTTTTTTTAAAACATATATTAATTTCTCGAAGGTCTCCAATGGGTGCAATGACCCCAGATTACCTGCGTAAATTATTCGCACCTCTCTATTACTGCTCATGACCGTTTTAGTTAAGTTTTTCGGACTGCATTTAGAAATTGACTGCTGAATCCAGGTCGGATGAACGATTATTGGAACAATTCCAAATCTTCGTTTTAAAAGTCTCTTCATTGCATGATCGATTGCCACAATAAAGTCCAATTTACTCATTAAGTAGGAATCTACGTAACGCAAGACGGCCGATAAAAAGTTAACACAAGGGATTTTATCAAGTAATCTTGCCTCAATTTCAGGATGATAATCCATTAGCCAGCATCCAACCTTGCAATTAATTGCTTTGCCACATAGAAATGCCCACCATTGTAATCCCGGAGGTGATGTCCTTACAAAAATATCATTCGGTCGTAAGTACAATACAACGAACGGAAGCGAAAAGAACATGTAAAAAATATTTATAAGCCTCTTTAAATTAAGGCCCCCAGGAATGTAATTTCTAAATAAACCATGAAAAATATAGGCTTTAACAAGAGGGTATTGTTTTGTTATTGAAAACAATAATTCTGAAACCATGTAATCCCCGCTTATTTCAAACAATACTAAAAGTTTTTTTCTTGAGAAGTCTTTCATGAACTATCTTAATAAAAAGTTTTTTTTCCAAAGATAAGCTATTTTAGCTTTTGAAAATTGTTTTACCGCTTTCTTTGTGTTGTCTCTGGCTTTTATGTATTTTTTTTGGTTTCTAATAAGTAATAAGATTTTTTTTACAATATCATCTTTGTTTGTCTTTACAGAGTATCCACATTTATATCTTTTAATTTCATCAAAATTGCACTCATCCGAACAGACAACTGGGACTCTAAGCTTCAACGCTTCGAGAATTGACATTGAAAGACCCTCTCCTTTTGACAAATAGATGAAAACTTTTGTCCTTTTCAGTAAGTAATTCTTTTTCGCCTGATTTAAAAATGGCAGAAGTATAACATTTTTTTTATTACTTTCATTTTTAAAAAGTTTTTCGATATAAGCTTTTTTTCCATGTCCGGCTACTGCTAGGAAGATTTTTTGGCTAGAACTGGCTCTTATTTTTTGGAATACATTAAGAAGCAAGTCAATTTGTTTCCAGGGATCAATACGGCCAATATATGTCAACAATACATCGCTATTATTGAGGCTCTTTACTAATGGAACTTCTTCCAAAAGGGAATCCTCGCAGTCAATAATATTTGGTATAAGACATACTTTTTTTTGTGGAACTAGTTTTTTATATGTTTTAACTTCATTTTCACTGAGTGCTACCAAAAGGTCTGACCTTTTCAGATTTAAATGTTCAATGAAATAATAGTATACACTTTTTAAGAAAAAGTTCTTTTTGAAGTGCGTTTTTTGCAGCATGCCTCTCATATGATATGCGATAGGAATTTTTCGCATAACTGCTTCTTTTATTGCCTTATATGTGATATATACAAATGGTCCCTGAGTACAAACAAAATCAAATTTTCCGATATTTTTCTCGATAAAACGTTTAATTTCTCGTGTGTAAATGTATTTTCTTGAAAACAAATTCATAAAAATATTTTTTTGATTGTAGATATTAAACTTTATTACATTTATCATTTTTTTGCTTTTAAATAATGTTTTTTTGCTTTTAATTTTTTCGTTTTTTGCATAGAGATTCGTTGTTAAAATAAATACGCGAAAACCTAGACTCGCATAAAGCAATGCGAGCTTCTTTACGCTTTCAACTGGACCACCGCCTATTTTTGCGGGAAACCAAATCGGAGTTGTTAGTAATATGTTCTTTATAAACTTAGTATTCTTTGGCTCTCGCACTTAGAAAACACGCAAACTGATTGGCAACTTTAGTAAGGTTGTGCATTTTTAGGAGTTTCTTTTTATTTTTTTCGTTTTTTACAAACGGTTTCATGCAAAACTCGTTTACTTTGTTTATACTGCGAAATTCGCTTGGTGCTGAAACTATCAATTTGTTTGCGGTCTTAAAGTTTTTTTGATGAGCACTTATATCAGATAAAATAAGCTTGAGATTGTTTAAATATGACTCAAATACAACATTGGGAAAACTCTCACTCTTACTGAGAAATAGCAAAATATTATGCGAATTATAAAACTTTTTTAGACTCTTTTGCTTTCTATGCTCAATAAATCTTACATTTTTAATTTTTTGTGATGATACAAAGGCTTTTAACTCACCCTTTTGCGGTCCTGAGCCGACAATTGTAAAAGATTTTTTTTCCTTGATTAAGATTTTATTGAACAATGCTAAAGCGCTTAAGATATTTTTATTATAAACAAGCCTTGATATACATAAAAAGCGGTATGGTGGTGCTAGTTTGTAAGTTGTATTTCGTATAAATATGTCTGGTATATAATTTGGTAGTAATGCAAGGTTTTCTAACCCTTTCTGTTTAAAATATTTTAAAGATTGAACTGAATTGCATATGATTAAAGAAGCAACCTTATATAGACTTTTTTGAATTATAAATTTAAATTTGTTTTTTTGATGTGCGAATTGAGGATTTGAGGGATATCTTGATACCCATGGCACCTTGCAAATAAAGGAGATTATCCCGCAGACGATATCAGTTTGAATGCTTCCTGAGAATATAAGATTTGGCTTGGATTGTCGGACTATTTTAAGCACTGCAAGAGGGATTTTTAATGAGTAGTTAGATTCGGCCTTAATTTGCGTGAATTTAATACCTTTGGTGTTTTTTGGTTTCTTTTTTCCATGAATGAAAACTACATGAAATTGTATGTTCCTCTTTACCGCATGTAGCATTCCGATAATCTGCTTTTCTGCTCCGCCGCCATCTACGTGAGAAAGACATACTAAAACTGTTAACGTTTTTTTATTTATTTTTTTAATGGGCCCTGTTTTATTTGCTAAGAGGCATTCTTTGCTTTTTTTACAACCTTCAAGAGCTCTTATTTGAATCAATATTTCTCTCTTTGCTTTGGGCACAGAGCTATGCGTCTTCGATTCATGCTCAAGGATACGCCTTTTATAGGCTGCTGACCAATAAAGGAACTATGCTAAAATAACATCTGCAACAACCTGAACTGGAAAAAAACCTGTGACAGGAAAAATATCTCCATTTTTACAGGCTTGAAAATTTTACCCCAGGCAGCGTTTTTGTGCTAATCCAAAAGGAGAAATTCTGGCAAATTTATAATTTACCAGAAATATAGCTGCTGAGTGTTTGTAAACTAACTTTTGCAAGATCGTGAATATTATTCTCAATTTCAATTAACCATGGCTTAATTATTAACATATTTCGCAAAACACAAGGCCCAGACCTTATCTTTCGAACATGAAACTTGTTCATTTACCGAAAGCAAAAGAATTCTGCATGTACAACTAACAAAATAAAAGGTTAAATTGATCTTCCAGCATATTATTTAATTATATTGTATCTTTTTAAGCATAAACCTCTGACAAGATAAACATTTCAGCAATAAATAACTTTGATTAGAATCTTCAATTTATGATCGGGAATCTATTAATCCAAAGCAGTAAGGATTGTATAATCAAGAGAATACGACAGGTATTTTGATTCAACATTGCTAATGGTCTAATTTAGACAGTGCAGAATTAGGCAGCCTGTAAGAATTTGACCAGCCGATACGAGAACAGCGAAGGCGAAAATTCATGTCTAAACATTTTATACGCTAATTTTCTCTTCGTTTGCTTTTTGCTTATTCCGGCCGCAAGCAATAAAGCTGTTCTATTAATATTATTTTCGGGTACAATACGAATCCTATCAGTTTTTTTCGCGTATATTTCAATAGAAGAATGCGGTGTTGTTATTATTAGTTTATTTTGCACAAGCATTTCTGCAACTCGCGTTGGAAAACAGGCTTGGACTGAACAGGTGTTTTTACGGCAAAACAAGAAAATACTAGATTTTTTGATAATTGATTCTAACTTTTTATTTGATATAAATCCATGAACAATGATATTTTTTATTTTCATGCTATTAATTATTGAAAATGCTTTTCTTTGCGCTTTTTCGCTTAGACCTACCATATAAAATTTCGGTTTCTTGCATTTTAGAATGCCACCTAATTTATGAAAACTAAGAATCATAGTTTTTATATCATCCCGAGCATCGCCACGACCGAAATAAAAAATATTTTTACCATTTTCACGTAATGTAAAAGGTCTTATCTTATGAAATGGCAAAATTCCTGGTAAAAAGAAACTATTAGGAATTTTTTTCTTCAGGTATCTTGATATCACAATAGTCTTGCACCTGAAACAGTTTAAAATGAAAAAGTAGAGCTTCTCCAAAAAAAAATGAATAGCTTTTAAGGAGTAATTGTAGTCCCCCCACGCGTGTCTTTCACTAATTTGAGATACTAAAGTAAAGCCCTTCATTTTTGAAAGAATTCCTAAAAATGTTAATAGTACGGGATCTTGATTATAAAGAATTATGCATTCTGGCTTATATTTATCTATATAAGCATTGATCTTAATTGTAATTTTTATATAACGGTTAAAGAACGCATAAATTTTATTAATTTGTATTTTTTTTTCTATCAAACTTGAATTGTCAATTAATTTTACATTATATCTTTTATTTAGGCATTGCTTAATTGCTTCAACTCTTTGTGATGGAGCATTTTTTTCTGTTGCATTACCGAAATAAACAATAAATAATTCATTCGATTGTTTGATCATTTCAGCTTCTTTGTTTCAGATGTAGTTTTTGAAAATAATACACCAAGAAAGAATGTACTGAGTGGGTATGAATAATTCGGGGTAAGACCAAGCAAGCAAGCAAATAAATAAATTACTACAATTAAACTGTTGCTATTTATGGCCATTCGAAATCTAGTTTTTTGGTTAGCCAAAATCTTAAAGATTTTTTGTGCTTGTGATATTATTATGAAAACGATAAAGAGAACTCCTCCTTTTATTGCCAAAGTACCAAAAAATGAGTGAAGAAGTAATTTCCCCTTTACCTCTCCATATTGATCAACCATAATAACATACATTGAGTGTGCTTTATAGACAACATCTTTAAAGCCCTTTTCAACGTATAATGGCGATTCTTTAAAGACTGTTCCGCCAAAACCTTTCCCGAACAGTTTTTCTTTTTCTGAAAGCTCAGTCCAAGCTAATTCGATCTCATAAAATCGTTCATTTGTGAAGTTCTCTTCTGAAAAGTTGTGTATTCCAAATCGTTCAAATAGTCGTTCGAATATAATGCTATTATTGCTTGTAAAATAGAAAGTTAATAATGAGCAAGCCGCGAATATCATAATATACAGATTTCTCCAAAAATTGAATAATAGAAAAATACAAACACATATCATGTTAAGTCCCGAGCCAAGCCTGTTTCCTAATAAAACGGCACAATGTAAAGAAATGAGATTAAGAAATACAAAAAAACCGGTTTCGAGGTTTTTTTTATTTCCATCTTGTATTAATAATATTGGTGATAGTAATAAAATTCCAGATGCAAAGTTTGAAAAGCTGAAATCATGAAGATTTCTTACGGACTGATCTTTAATATTTTGTTGATCGGTTAGAACTAATCCACAGGCTATAATTAGACTTATGGAAAAAAAGGATTTTAATGCCTTAATATTGCTTTTTCCTGCTGCTAAACCGATTAAAAAAGGCATGAAACTGAATAGATCTAGTATGATAAGACGTGGATCATTTTGGCAGACTATTCCAAGAAAAACCATCCATAAAAATATCAGAATGTAGGCTAATTTTATTTCCTTTGTACAAATCATTTGTACAAGTAAACTGAGATTGAATAGGCAAAGTATCCCGAAATTTATTTTTTTTACCCAATCAGTAGCATTTCCAAGTAAAATTTCGCGCATTTCGTATAATAAAGACCAGCTTAAAGTACATATTAAGATTACTGTTTTGATGTTAATTTTAACCACTTTTAAATTCTGATTTTTTCAATAAGCTTCTTTTTACATTAAATTTTTTTTCACTTAAATTTCCAAGTTTTTTGATTTATTTTTTTATAGCTTTAGTCAATTATTATAATAGTAGTGTCAATAGTCTTTGCTCTTCACGAATTATTTTGCTCCTCTTTTTCGTAACAGACGCGCCGGATTGCCAACATAAATACAATCAGGATCCGTGGAGCGCGTAACTATAGCACCAGCACCAATCACGCAGCCTCTCCCTATTTTTACGCCATCGAGAATCACGACGGATGTTCCGATCCACACAACGGAGCTGATCTCCACTCCTAAGACCGATTCGCCCTGCTGAACAATGTGGCGGCCCATATCGTCAAATCGGTGATTTGCCGGCACAATTACTGAGTTTGCGGCAATACGTACATTGTCACCAATTCTCAGGCCACCATGGCCGTAAATCATACATCCCGGGTTAACACTGCAGTTACGGCCGATTTCGATCCAACCGTTTGCCGCGATCAGACAAGCCCCGGCATGGATTGTTGACTTGTCGCCAATTGTGATTCGGCCTGGAGGAGCCGATAGCTTGACCCTAGATCCAATCTTGACGTTTTTTCCGATGTAATGCCCTCTATGTCGAGCCCAATGACAACGCCAACGGCAGGTGACTGCCGAGGCTATAGCGATCAAGCGAGTTTCAAAACGATGAACCAGCGCGGTCATTGAGGAGATATCTTGGCGACATCTCGAATTGTCATAAACCATAGGGCAATGCCCGAGATGGCTAAATTGGCGACAGCCCCTAATACCGCCGATTCCAAGGGCATCATAATTATCATGAATAGAGGAATAAGCAGGAACGGTAATACAGCCAGCATTGTTGTATAGATCCAGTATTCCTTCCATTGATGAACTGCAGCGAAATAGATCGTGCAAAGGCGGAAGGAAAAAAGCGGGCCTGTTAGGCAAGCTAGCTGCGCTGCACGTTCGCCTTTGGCATACTGAGGCAAGAAATTCAGCACGAGCACATCGATGCCGAGTGCAGCTATTACTGAGATCGGAACCATCAGTGCAGCTACTCGGCTCGTCTGGCGGAAGATTTGCCGAGCAAGAACCCGCCGGTCCTGATGGCGCCCAAAACTCTCAACCCATTGCGGATAAAAATAATTTTGCACCACACCCGGAATCATACTCAGGAATGTCATGCAAAAGATGGCAGGAGAATAAAACCCGAGCATCCGCACTCCATCGACCGCAGCGAGGATCCAGATTCGATCGGCTTGCTGACCTAGCAACCCGAGCCAGTTAGTGAGGAAGGCATGTCGCCCAAACTTGAACATATGCTTCATCGCCTTCCAATCCCAATGCGGCGAAACCGTTGCCGGTCGGATCCAGTAAAATACGGCGCTCAGATTTATGGCGGTGAAGACGCCCCGGACAAGGAGTCCCCAGTATCCCCATTTCCACACCGCGAGCACGGCAATGGCGTCCACGGCAGTGACCGCCAACTCCAAGGGGCCAACCCTCCCAAATGCAGAGCTCGACCGCAACATCGCCCGATTGAACTGGGTGTAATAGGTCAATCCCCAGATCAGGCTCGCTGCCACGATGCCGAACAACAGGTTCGGGGAGGTGTCGCGCAGCAAGACCACCGCCAAAGCTGTTCCGACCTGACCAACCAGAAGCATCACCAATGTGTGGGCCAACCCTGCTTCAAGCATGCGATGCGCCTTTTCCGGTTTTCCAGCGCCAATCAAGAAAGGGTACTCACGATTCAACCCGTTCAGAATCCCCATCCTAGTTAGATCAAGTGGAATTTTAACTAGTTGGGCTGTGTTCCACCAACCCACCATTAAAGGGTCGAGAAAACGCAGCGCCACTAGACCCGACACTCCGTTCAGCAGATAACTCGCGACCATCGAAGTGACGTACCGGACGACTGGAAGTTTCAAACGCGCTGAGAAAGAATTCCCTCCAAGTGCAGGTGTCGCGACCCCTGTCATTCCAGCTTATGGACGGCCTGGCTTCGCCACTTCAGCCACCAACGCTCCATCCGCAGTTCGAGTCCGCGATAACGCTGGTACATGCGGGACTCTCGGGCACGGTCGCGGAGAAAGTTCTCGGTCCGAGCTGCATTGATTACAGAAACAGGCTGTACCACGTTCGTGGGGTCTTGCGGCAGCCACAGCGAGCGAATGCAAGAGTCCATTACAAGCCGCCGATACCCCCCGCGCTGCATCAAGCTCTCCAGCGTCTCTGGCACAAAGGAGTAGGTATGGGCGTTCTGAAAGTAACGGAGCAGATTCGTACTGACGTTAAAAAGACTAGGGACCTCGATGTACAACGCCCCCTGCGGCGTCAACAGACTCCGCAGCTTCCGAAGATCCGCGAGCGGGTCGAGCAGGTGCTCGAGGACATGGGAAAGAATGATGAGCTCAAAACGCTCGTTCCGCGCAACAGCGTCATCGAGTGAGCCGTACCGCAGGTCTAGCCCCCTCTCCCGCCCCGCACCCAAGTAGTCGTCGTCGAAATCCCAGCCCACTGCCGTCCAGCCGAGATCCTGGAAGGGCTGCAGGTTCCAACCGCCACCGCAGCCGATCTCCAGCAC
>Ga0247834_1008352_pt1 | contig 10453 bp, 7 predicted proteins | sample LaCruzMarch2015__8_FD_187118 | JGI IMG/M metagenome (GOLD analysis project Ga0247834, IMG submission 187118) | Freshwater microbial communities from meromictic Lake La Cruz, Castile-La Mancha, Spain - LaCruzMarch2015_12m | ecosystem: Environmental > Aquatic > Freshwater > Lake | place: Spain... | reverse complement strand
CCCCAACCCCAACCCCAACCCCAACCCCAAAATTTGATATTAAAATATTGAAGTGATGAATATTCAATAAATCAATTATCAATACAAAGATGATCAATACATTTTCGGCATGATTTTAGTAATCAAATTACCACCAGTAATAATAATCTGATTATTAAAAGATTCGCCTTTTAAAATACCTCCTTTGACAATATCATTCATCTACTTTTATCTCATCCAAGTTTTTCGATTCCAAAGATTGACTTTTCCATCCATAGCAAAGGTATATAACCATTTTTAGTCGTAGCTTGCATCAGTGATCATAGAATTATGTCCTCCCATTGTGTCTTTTATGATCTAAAAATTATCTTCTTTTAGAGAAATTAGTTTCATATTGCCGCATGAATCTCCGAATAGAACTAAGGAGGCAGAATGTGCCTAAGGAATTATTTTGATCAAATTTATCTTAAAAGTTGCAAGTTGAATAGAAAATAACTATTTTAGGGTAGCATCGAATACTTTGATTGTCCCTTTTATAGTACCAACGAAAATATGTGACTAATTGGCTTCAACATAGGTTATATCTTATTTTACATCAATTTTTCTTTATGTTTCTTCGGTTTTTGTATTGAAAATTTGAACAGAATTCGACTAGGCACAAACAATCGATTCATTTTTGTGGCTGGAAATAGCTTTAAACACAACTTTATCCAGCAATTTACTAAATAATAAAATGGTTACTGGAATTTGAATTATGATGCAGAAATATCGGTCCTATAAATAGCAATATTTCCATTTCCTAGGAGAACAAATATCTATTTTCCTGATTATGCTTCTTGTAAAAATCCTCCAACAATAAGTTTAATTTACATTACTGTATCAATCGCTATTGTTTTATGTTTTAATTGAGAATAAACTAGAATTCTTCCTCCTGAATCAAGCAGGATAAATTAATTTTGATTGAAAGGAATAATAGAAACTATTTTATTTCTGGCACCTGAGATTGTTCTAATCAGATCAGAATGATTTGTTGTAATAGGATTTTTATAGATAAGGATGTCTCCTTCAAGATTTATTGCATAAATTAGGTCTTTAAAGACTTTTATGCCAACTAAAAAATATTGAATTTTTTTAGGATTCGTTAGATCTTATTTAGAAGCAGCTTATATCACAAATTTTTCCTCCATTTTTATATTCCATACTTTGATCAGTTTATCAGAAGAGCATGTAACAAAATGTTACTCATCGATCCAATCTAGACCAAAAATACCACCATTATGAGCATTTTCCTTCTCAGCGATTAAATCATACTTTAGCCCTTCATGAAGAGTGATTTTTCGATCAGCACCACCTGTAAGGATATAAGTTCCTTTTGGACTATACTTTACCTGATTGATAAATCCTTTGTGAGATCGATCTGATTTTGTGAAAGAAAAAGGAGGTCCATCGTAAAATTTTAAGGCCATCTCATCACCACCAAGAACAAGCTTAAAGGGTCTTGCTGGTCTAAAAGAGCATGAATTTAATGTACCAGTGACTCCTGTTAGTTCTCCTGCATTTGTTCCGGCTTAAACAAGTGCTACTCTTCCGTATGATGTTTTTCCTTATCCTACTGCGCAAATTCTTTTTCCATCAGGACTCCAATCCAAACTTTTGGCATTCGCAAAGAAATTATCGTATTGCTGTACTGTAATCAATCGATCCGGGCAAATTTCACTAATTATCAATACTCCTTTCGCTTCGATAGAAGCAACAAACCTTCCATCGAAGCTGAATTTTACTGCAGTAACTTATGACAAATGTGTTAAAGTAAGTACTGGTTTCGTTGGATCTTGAGGAAGAAGGACAACAGTATTATAATTGAAGTAGAGAATATGATGCTAATTTACATCAATTGACGATAGATAGCCTCTACATGTCTTTGGAGCTGGGAAGATTGTTTGGGCTATAAAATCTTTTTACATTTTATAATTATAAATAAGATTATTCACTTTTTTTGAGAATGAGTATTGGCCTTTTCTTTGTATTGGTTCTTTCCTCCGCCTTTTTGAGTATATTGGAATTTTTTCTATTTCCTGGAATTGAATTTACGAAATATTTCTAGGGCATTTGAGGTCTCAACTTCCTAATTTCTAACAAAATCACTATGATTAAGAGAAATATAGGGTAATATTTCGTATATCTTATCCTTTTAAGCCCTGTAGAATTTATCCATATATTATGTGCTTACTTTGTATTTTTCCTTCTCGCTAGAGATGATCCAGTTACAGCGTGCTGGAATGATACCTACTTGCTCAGCTATTCTTGCGAAAATTCGGGTATTTACAAGGACTGTACCTTGTCCAACAGCCTTATCGCTTTATATTTTGGGATCAGAGCCTTGCTTTGCTGTTTTGATTGTTGTTGTCGGAGTTTAGTCTCCAAATATATCATCTCCATCCGATTAACTTTGGCTTTTTTCTTATACAGCCTTTTATTCAACCTGTTACTCTTCTTCATCGCAAAACATGTCATTATCGAGGGCAAGCTATGCTTATATTTACTCTTAGTTATCATCTATTTTAGTCATGTAACCCATATCGACAAAACTGTTTACTTGCTGTTCTTGATATTCTGACCAAATATTTCTGGGTTTTGATTGTGCTTTTTGATTTTATTCAGGGAACGAAGTCTAAGTAGGCTTTGGGGCTGGCTGAGCAATTTTAGGATTTTAAGGTATTTTTTTAGGCTCTTTTTTTTATTAGTTAGCTGCATCAGCTTGTTATTAAATTCTTTTTGCTCTTATATAGTCCTACAAAAATTATTTTTCATGTCTTTTAAGGATTTATGGCTTCTTTGAGAGGTGATTTCCCAATCTTTCAACAACCTTTTAAATCACCGCAGCTTCGATAACTTTACTCTAAAGATTTTCATCAATATCTTCATCAGAATTCCAATCAGGTTAAGAAGAACTGATCATGGGTGCAGTTTCTTTCTTCGAATAGTTCAAGCTCTAAATATATTTCTTGGCATTGATGATGATATATTCATTGAGGGAGTCATTTGTATCTTTTTCTGGGGAATAGCTTCTTTTGGTGAAAAATTTAGGGTAATCATTGACTAATAGAGATATATTTTTGGGTGTTTCTTATAGCTTTTTATAGGAATTGATGATCTGACGAACGGCTTCTCTTGTCTTGTTGGATTTTTCTGCGTACTTTTTTCGTTCTGGATGAGGCTTGCGAGGCTATTTCTAACGATTAGATTGATGGTTTTCGTTGAGGTTTTTGTAGCGAACAAATACTTTCTCGCCCTTCATTTAAAAAATATAAACAATTTTGGATAATCTTAGTTTCTTTAACCCTCCATTTTGTCCAATTCTATTTATAAAAGCAATCAATAACACCCCTTCCTCAAAGAGATTTCTCTATGCTGAGATAATCCAAAAAAATATATTTACATAGATAATATGTCGCACCTTCGCAACAGACACTTAAGTGCGGCTAATAATATTCGAGAAGGAAATAAATTCCCTGCTTTTAAGTCTAGAAATCCTTCTCCAAATCCAGATAATCGCCAAAATCACTCTAGAAAAGGTTCTTAAAGAATAAGAACAGAGCCAGACTATCATATCAAGACATTATACAATCAGTAAAAATAAGATGAGACAGGAATATTTCACTTTTTCGGACATGCTTCAACGAAAATGATACCTCTCAACTACCATTTATGTCAACTTTAAGAACTTACTCTGTCAATAAAAAATAGTTTCAATTCAATTACTTAGACCCAAAGCCACTGTCCTTGAACCTTTTGAAGCATCCGATAAAGTCACCAGCAATCAAAGACATCGTAGAAAAATTTCAGATTTTATGACAAAGGCTCATAGGCTAACATTTGCATCTTATCGATGGCATAATAAATCTGGAAGAGGCTCATTATGGTAAACAGATTTCGAGTGTTCCCTGAGAAAATATTAATAAAATGAAGATAAATAAGGAAAATACTATTCTTATGTTGCACCTGTTCACTATAAAGATACATAAGAGAAAGTTTATGAAAAAGATGAGATGGTTTGCGACCATTTTCTAAAATCCTTTAAAATTCGGCCATAAAAACTGAAATGATACATTTTAATGTTGTTATTTCATCAATATTGATGATTTTGTACTATTTTTACTATAAGTTGCTTGTGTACGTGATAACGATTATATCAATTTAAATGCAAAAAAACAAAGGAGAACAGCTTAGCAGATCCCAAATGTTGACCTGGATCAATCGCATTCTTCATGTCCCTTAGAATTTATTAAGATCAACTAGACGAGAATATAGAACCTTGGAAGTGGTGTCATTTACTGCTTATTACTTAATCATTACTGTCCGGGTGCAATCGCGCCATCAAAAATAATAATGATTCCTCGTAATATCAACGATTACCGCACAAATCTCCGTAAATTTCAGGAAGGAATGTCCTCACATGATATTCGTACTATCTCTTTCGATGTAAGTATCTATGAGATCAGGTGTTTAAGGTATCAGAAATGACTTATACCGATAACTGGACGCTTATTTGTAAGCTATACAAACATTTCTCAGGAAATGAAAAAGAAAAGCCAGTTGAAATCAATAAAGAGCTCAAGGAACTTTGGTGGAATCAAAAATCGTTTGAGCCAAAAAGTTAGCAAAATATTCCAACTTTTGCCTTAAATCATAATCCTATTAGTATGAACCCCCTTTCAACTCCAATAAAAGGATCCAAATTTCTCTAGTAAGGAAAATCAAGATGGCAATCTATGAATTTAATCGAATAAATAAAGAAAATAGTGACGATTGATATAACTTCAGATCGTGCAAAGGTAGCTCAATTACGCCGCCTTCTTGGTCTTCAAGACGAGTAAGGGCAAGAATTATAGCCCGAACTGAGAGATCTTTTGAGTGATTACAAAAAGAAACAGGAAGTAATTCAAATTGATTGATATCGTGCTGATTTTATATGAAATGATCTCGTTTAAAATTTCAATATCAACATGAACATCCGCTTTCTTGGTTATTTGCTGAGTTTAGTCGGAATTAGTTTCCTTGGTTTGATCTACCTTGATTTTTTGTATTGATTATTCCTAAATAAAAGGTTATTTTACCCCAAATTAGCTTCTTGAATGCAGAAGATATGGAATGAACATCGTTTATTGTTGTTTCAGCGTAGAGGATATGTTCTTTGTTGGCAAATTGTTCGGCTTATTGAGTAGATACTTCTCTCCTGCTGCTATCCGTTTTATGCCCAAGTAGACCAATTTGTATATTAACATCGCCTTTTTCTCTAAGATTCTCAAGCCAATAAGCAACATGATCGAACGTCGATCTTCTCGAAACATCAAAGACAATAAATGCTCCATTGACATTCCTATAGTGACTTTATCAACCAAAATCTTACCTCATGGTTAAAGACCGATAAACTTACTGCCCAGCAGTATCCCAAATTTGCACTTTAGCTTTATGTGTGCTATCCAAGTTGATAACTTTCGATGAAAATTAAACAGCAATGGTGGGTACAATATTATTAGGTGGTCTATCTCTACAGAAAGTATAGATAATATTTGTTTTGCCTGTGAATGCATCTCCTACAAGGATTACTATAATTATGAGAATGATACTTGAGTGGATATCTTTTACCTATTCGAGCTATGAATTCATGCAATAAGATGAGATAAATTCAAAATAAATAATATTGAAATAGGTTATTTAGAATATTTGTTTTTTTATGATGGGATTTATAAGTTTGTGAGGATATAAGAATGTCATTTTTCGGGGAGTTTATAGCTATTATAATAATATGTCAATTCCAGGTTAGATTAAACAAAAATACGTGCACAACGTAAAGGTATAAAAGAAGCGATGTTGGCCCAAGGTTATTCTTGGATTGACAATATTAGCCATCTTAGGGCTGTTGATCAATGTCAGTTGCTCAATTTCAAAATTGAAAAGCCCCAACCGCTAATTACTAGATAGAATGGCAATCATGGAGAAGCGTCAAAATGAGACAAATATGAAGTTGTAGGTGCTTCTTTAATGGACTTCGAGGACCAATGAACTTTTGGCTGGATTTGATACAAAACATATTGACTCTAATTAAGATGGGTTATAGTCACAAATTATGCAGATAAGAGATTTTTTAGTTGGAAGGTTTGGTAAGCTTGAAAGAAAACTTCAATAATTTGGTACAACTCTCAATCAAAAAGATAATTTCTCTTAGAAAATTTCTAGCCAGCTTAAATAATTCCAATAACACCTCAAAAAATTAGACCCGAGAAAGTATATAAAAGATTGGTTTTGATAACTACATCATTATTTGCATCATGAATTCTAATAATTAAAAATAAAATCATCGTCTATAGAGTTAACGTTAGTTATAATACTGTCCTTCCTCTTCCATTCTTTGTTGGGGTCTATTGCTATTTCTTAAAGCTGTATTGTAGTTTATATTTGGCATTTTGTAGTTTATTTTCCCACTGTAATTTCTATCTTTTCCACCTACTTTTTGAGGATCCACAATTCTCTCGTGATGCATCATCACACTTGCATTACTCATTGAGCGTGGCGTATTAGGCACATATTTTTCAGGATTTTTCGAATGTTTTGGAGGCAATTCATTAGGAATATGCTACGAAACACTTCGATAAGGCTGTTTCGGCTTGCCTGTAAGCTTGGCATCAAAATAAGAAGCAAATTCAGGGTTGAACATAACAATTTATGAGATAGCATCTTTATACCTCGACAGCTGATTTTCCAAAAATTTGCAATATTTGGTATCAATACCTGCCTGAAATTTATAAGCCTCAATACATCTATTAAAGCTAAATTATAGATTACTGAATAAATATGACATCTTGCTGACGTTGGATCGATCTTGAACATCTATAAAGTTATGCTTACTTTTCTGATGGCAAATGCTACACTCATCTACTGTTCTATTTCTTCTTGAAAAGCAATTCTAGCAGAAAATACAGTAGCAATCAAGTATGAATCGTCCTGTATATTTGAAGCATGAATGACATTTGTTTCTATGTACCTGAAATTCTTTGTTCATAATAGACTTATACTAATAATAGTCATAATGAAGCTCATTAAAAAGCACTCACAATCAAAATTAAATTTCACTTCTAACATGAGAATTATTTGAAACCCAACTCGACACATTTCTAGAGTATGTCTTTGATCCAGTTGAAAGTCTACTTTGCAGGATATCAGTATTTATCTTTGGACTTTCGAGATAGTATTTTTCGCTTTCGATTTGTCCTTTCCTCTCTTTCCGAATGAGATAATTTTTTAGTAGACTATCTCTTAACGTTTATGATGTACCATTATCTTAGCTACGCTCATGGAGTCCAAGAGGACGCATGGAAACTCTTCTAATGAAGGCTGGCCGATTGATGTTTTTTACATCAAGCATTACATAGTCTTATTGCTTTTGTCGATATTTCTAAAAGACTTTTTGTTTTGCTTGGAGGTAAGATTCATCGAAAGGCTCGCTAGGATCAAAATAGCCTTTTGTGTTAAAGGCTACTGGCTTTTAGTTTTAGCTGTTGATCTTTAAGGATTTTTTTCGTTATGCGATTGATTTGTTTAGTTTTGGTAAGTTAGAAATAGGTTTAAGCATTTAAAATAGTATTATTACTAATAAAAAATTGTCAAACGTATATATTTTATTATTGCATAAGGTTCATCAATAAAAATTATGATTTTTATTACCTCTAAAATACTATGGGCTCTATTATCTAATTTTAACAAAAACTTCTTATATTAATTAGATAAATTAATGTAGAATAACTAGAAAAAGATCACATAAGATTCAGATCTTAAACGACTTGAAAAATAAGTAGCTTTTTGGAAGGAAAGGTGTAGTCAGTTAGAAACAGCGTATCGTTATGCATATGAAAATATTGGGGTGAATGAATTCCTCGTTCCTCTCGAAGATATTTATTCGGCTTCTTCATTATAGGATAACGTTTTAACTTTGCATAAAAGTAGTACTAAGTCTTCTGATGAGGGATCCGAAGGTTCCTAGAAAAAAGAAAGCAAGACATCACCTACCCAAAGCAACGATGATAAAGAAATCTAATCTTAAATTGATGTAAGTTCTCCATTTCTACAACAACAGACCTAAGAACCCTCCTCAAGTCTTCATCTTATCAAAGGATGTTTTATACTACAAAAGCAATACTATGAATAATAAACAACTATTCAATATGTCTATCCCTAAATACTACAAAAGCAGACTAACCTCTTTGATACAATAAGTAAATTCATCTTTTTTGATGATTCGATTGATTAATTTGTAGATGATTAAGGGTAGAGTCGGAAAAAAGAGATATTTTATGGTTCTCAGTATGAAGACTTTCATTTTGTGTTTGATAAATCAGGATAACTGTCATTAAAACAAGAAAACAATTAGTTTCTTTGGCAGACTAATCTTATCAATAAAAATCATGTCTATGGGATGGTAAGGCCTGAAATATTGGTCGAGGAAAAGTAGGAGTTCGAAACAGAAATTGCTTTTGGTTTTATCAGTGATGCACCTATTTTTACATTTTTCAAAGATTTCAATCGTGTTTTGCAGCGTAACTTATCTGATATTTAGAATAAATCAAGCTAAATATTCTTAACACAACCAAAGGTATGTCAATTAGCTCAAGGGTATCAATAATTTCATAAATTCTCAAAGGAATCACAAACTACAGTATCAACAATAATCTAAAAATTGACAATTATCCGATGGATCTAAAGGTAAACACCAACCTTTGCTCTATTGGAGCCAAATATACCTCCTTATAAACATATATGTACCATCAATTATGTACTATTGATACTTTAATTGATCGCTTCAAATTGACTAAATTAATAAAAATAATTCATTATATATTGGTTGAAAAGAGCCTAATTATCATCTGCCATTCAAGAAAATTGTTAAATCAGCTCTTTTAAGTTCTAAGAATCATAATGCATCCGCTAAATTGGTCTTTTCCTATTGTTTACTGCTACTCAAAACACTACGAACCTTTTCTCAACTCTCCACTTCCAATTTTGATGGGACATGTAAAGAGGGATTATTTTTAATAATGGGAAGATTTGGATAATTATGTCCTTAACTTTTTGCCAAAAAATGAAATGATTCAGATTATTGCCGATAGTGGAGAAGCAGATTTGAATGAAGTTGATGACAAATACAGTAAAAGAGGAAAAACTTGTCTAAAAGTTATTGAGAAATAAATGAAGTAAGACTCAGTGTTGAAATCTAAATGTGTTCCTTCGATTTTTGCCAAGCCAATTTCAAGTAATAATTTGGCCTTTAAATTATATTACTATGTAAAAACTTTGTTGAATGAGTGCAATGATACAAAATAGAGTGGTGATAAGTTCATAAGAGAAATGAGATAGACTCAAATGTTGTCTTATTACAGACAGAACAATCAATACAAATGATAATAAATATTTTTCTATGCATTTACACCTTATTTCATATACTTACCATCAAATGGAATAAATACGATAATTCTTCCTTAAATGTATCTATCATCAATAAAAGCCTTTGATATCGAATTTAACAAACAGTTAGACATAAAAAATTCAAAATATAAATTCTTCCAAAACATAGATTTTTCCTTGTAGTAAGTAATAATATTGATAGTAGAGATTGAAAGGAGTTGGGCAAAAAGTAAGAATATCATTCTAAAAATAGTGATAAGTGTTTTCAAGAGAGTTCTTTCCTACAAAGTGGGCAGGCATTTTTAATTTTATTCCATTTGTGTAGGCATTATTGATGGAATGTATGTTTGCATTGCAGTCTATGAACAACAGACTCTAAATTATATGAATTTCTCACTTTATTTTACCATTTATTGACAAATTGCACAAATGCATTTCTTTCTGTTAATTTTGAGACCCAAAGTGAGAGGATCCTTTCTTTTTAAATTTTTAAAGGTGTTGATGCGTAGATCAGAAAGAAAGGCCTTTTTTTGGCATCTATGTACGTCCCAAGTAATGATCTATGTTGCAGCTGGAATAGCAAAAATATCTACGAGAGTTGGAAGGCAAGATATTTTGGGGTTGATTATTCGAAATGAACTCATCGGACTAAGCAGAGGTTGAAGTTTGAAGTTCAAGACCACTTAAGTCAGGGTTGGATTAATCAACAGCTGCCTCAGAAAATAGCTGGGTGAGCAGTACTCATACTTATAAGTTGAGGTCGAGATTCAACCCTTCTTCTAAAGGTGATACTTCTTCATATATGAAACTATGATCTTCTGACATTCTCACTCTTTTCGATTAATTTTTATAACTTCGCAACCATCACCACCCTAACAAATAGTCAAATAAAATTCCACCAGTATTTCTCATACAATATCCCTCATCCCCTACTTTAAAAATCCTTCATAAATGTTTTATATGTTATTCTATAATATTAGACATATAATTGACATATTTTGAATGTTAATGTAAA
>Ga0247834_1008350_pt1 | contig 10454 bp, 11 predicted proteins | sample LaCruzMarch2015__8_FD_187118 | JGI IMG/M metagenome (GOLD analysis project Ga0247834, IMG submission 187118) | Freshwater microbial communities from meromictic Lake La Cruz, Castile-La Mancha, Spain - LaCruzMarch2015_12m | ecosystem: Environmental > Aquatic > Freshwater > Lake | place: Spain... | reverse complement strand
CAACACATTCATTTACAGTTGATCTTTCAACTGATAGTAAGAAGTAGTTTGGTAAACAAGTATTACACCATGTATCGTTTTGGCAAGTCTTACAATTAGTAAAGCAAGAAGAGCAGTTATAAGTTGCATTATCTTTATATGTACCATCTGGACAGTTTGTTTGGCAATATGTAATTAGACTTGAGCTATAAACAGAGTAATATCCATTTTTGCAATAACTACAAGAGCTATTCGTACAATAACCACAATTATTAACACTGCAGTTTTGACAGGCATTCAAACTAAAATCATAATATCCTCCCGTACAGTTTGAATTAATGCACATTGAGTTGCTCAGCAATGATGGAGATGCACATGAGGAACATTTGTTTCTAGCTGTGCAAGATAAGCAAGGATATAAGCATTCAATGCATCTATTGGTAGCTGTATCGATATAATAACCGTTAGGACAGTTACTTCTGCATGTTCCATTGATTAAATAAAAGTCCGTGATGCATTGATCACATTTAGTAGCGCTTGAGCATAATTTACAGTTAGAAGAGCAGTTTTGACAAGTGAAGCTACTGTCTTCATAAGTACCGTTCGGGCAGCTGCTTATACAGCTGCTTAAATATAAATAGTAAGGACTCAAACATGAAGAACAATTGGCCGATGAGCCAGAGCAAGTTAAACAAGTCTGATAGCAGGATAAACATTGACCATTTTTCAAATAAGTTTGATCTGGACACTCAGAAACACATTGTCCATTCACAATAATAAAGGAGCTATTCAAGCATTTACTGCAAACACTACCACTACTGCATGAAATACAATAAGAGGAGCATGATAGACAATTATTATTATTTAGGAATGTGCCAGTTGGGCAAACTTGAGTACATTTTCCACTCAAGACAGTGTAATTTGTATTACATACAAGACAATTTGTTGAATTGCAAGACAGACAATTTGCAGTTAAACTTAAACAGGACTGACAATTTGAAGTGGCTGTATTATAGAATGAAGTAGAATTACAGTTTTGAATACAAACTCCGTTGGTGAGATTATATCCACTGAAACAGCTTAAACAATCAGAGGAGCTTTGTCCTTGACAAGATTTACAAGAAGTAAAACATTGATCGCAGTTTCCTAGGACATTTCTGAAATAGCCAGTTGAACAATTACTTGGAGGTAAAACACAATTGCCATTTGAGTTACTGAAGCCAGGTGAACAAGTACTACAATTTGTTGCAGAAATACAAGTCTTACAAGTAGCTGGGCAGCTCTAGCATGTTCCATTAGAGTTATAAAATCCTGAAGGACACTGAGAGAGGCAGTAGCCTTGTTGTAGGACATAGGGAGAATTACAATTATTGCAAGAAGTTACTGAAATGCAGCGAAGGCAGCCATTCGAACAATTATAGCAAGTATTTGAAGAAGAATCAATATATGAAGCAGAAGGGCATGCAGTTAGACAACTTATCACTCCATTTGTAATGACAGAAACAAATCCAGCTTGACATACTGAGCAACCGTTACTTGTGCATTCTTTGCAATTACTTACTGTGCAGTTCATACACAAACCTGTTGTGCTGATATAAAATCCAGAAGGGCAATTAGCTACACAAGTAGAGTTATAGAAGTAAAATCCTAATTTACATGTTGTACAACTAGTACTGCTTCCAATACAAGTTGCACATGAAGTTGAGCATGCTTGACAGATTCCTCCTTGGAGATAAAAGCCAGATATACAGCTAGAACATTGTCCAGAGGTTAAGGTGTATGGCTGTTGGCAATTAGTACACGAAGTAGCTGTGCAATTTAAACAATTTATTATAGTGCATTTGTTGCAAGTAGAGTTTGCGATAAAGTAGCCAGTACCACAATTGGAAACACATTGCCCATTCAAAATATAGAAGCCAGCTGAGCAGGTAATACATCCTGAAGCCGAACAATTAGCACAGTTAGAAGAACAAGGAACGCAAGATCCTATGTCATAGTTTGCAACTGTTCCTGATGGACAAATACTATAACATAATTGATTATATAAAATTGAGCCGTTTTTACAAGCAAGACAAGAGGGTGAGCTATTGCTAAGTATACAAGATAAGCATCCAGTTATATTGCAAGGAGAACAGTTACCATTAATTAAAAGGAAAGAGCTGTTTGGGGTGTTGAGATTAGAGCAATCGCTTATACATGTTCCTGTTGAAGGTACAAGTATGAAAGGCATGGCACAAAAATTACATATTGCTGATGCTCCCATCAGACTACAGTTTAAGCAATTACTGGGACAATTTATGCAGATAGTACCACTTCTAATTGTTCCAGAAGGACAATTGGCAATACAGCTTCCAAGAATCAGGACTAAAGTAGAATTGCAGGACGAGCATTAGAAATTAGATCCTCCAAAACAAGTGAGACATGATGAATGACAGTTCGAGCAAGTTGATGCTGAACTAAGGTACTGATTGGATGTACAGTTAATTGCTGAAGTATTGCAGAATGGGGTATAACTGTTGATGTTTTTACACACTGTGCAGTTGGAAGCCAAACCTGAACAAGAGGCACAAATAGGTGAACATAAACTACATAACCCATTATTTGAAAAGTATCCATTCGGACAGCTACTTACACATTGTGATCCCATTAATAAAAATCCTGCAGGGCAAGTTAAACAGCTTATTCCAGTATTAACAAGTTGACATGTAGCACAAGGTGAGGGGCAGACGATACAGTTTCCAGATATTTGATAATAACCTGATGCACAAATAGTCACACATTGATAGCTGCCATTATTAGGATTACTTCGAGGCATAAGGAATGTTCCAGAAGTACAAACAATGCAATTAGTCTCTGATGAGCATTGCTGGCAATATATGGAACAATTTTTGCAGCTGAGAGACATTACGACAACTCCATTAGTAACGGTTGAAACAGATGTTAAGAAGGTGTTAACAGGGCACTCATTCAGACAATATCCGTTCCATTCGTACATCGTACAAACTGGTTTTGGAACACATTAACTTCCACTTGAAATAGTATCATTGGGGCAAGATGTTAAGCAAATTGAGTTATACAGATATTGTCCAGCCTGGCACTGAGTGCAAGATAAGCTAAAAGTCGATGAAATTAAGCATTTGATACATCCAGCTATATTACAATTATCACAATTATATGTTACAGGTGAAGGGAATGTTCCTGTGGGGCAAGCAAGAGTACAAACTCCGTTTGATAAATAGTAGCCTGTTGCACATTGTGAGCATTGAGTTGTTTGGAGGGATGATTGATAGAAGCATGAATTACAATTAGCGCTACATGGAACACAGCTGTATTGAGTTGGTGTGATTATAGCTGTTGTTTTTGAAGGGCACGACTAAATGCAAGTTTGACTTACGAGGAAAAGTCCTGATTTGCAAGATAGACATTGATTTTCATTTGGACCAGAACATGTAAGACATTGAGAGTTGCATGGTTGGCAATACCCATTTGAAATATAGTAGCCTACTGAGCAAGATTGAACACAAGAGCCGATATTATTGAAAGTTTGGAGGAATAATGGAGATGAACAAAGAGTGCAATTGAAGGGTGATCCAGAGCAGGATGCACAAGTTGGTCCGCAGGGCTGGCATATCTGTGTCGGTGTGGGATAATATCCAAAAGGACAAGTAGAAAGACAGCTTCCAGCATAAAGTTGCAGAGGTGCTGCACATGAAAGACAATTACTAGTTGTTGGTCCTGAGCATGAATAGCATGTTACTGAACATTTATTACATTCTCTTGTTGCTGAATTATAATATAACCCATGATCAGAGCAATTTGAAACACAGGTACTACTAGCTAATATATAGCCAGATGGGCACGAGGAGCAGTTATTAGATACACCTGAACAGCTGAGACATATGGGGCTACAGGGAACACAGCGAGAAGTCTCAATATTTTGCCCTCCAACAGTAATTATTTGATAACTAGTTGAAAAATATCCAATCCGGCAAGAATTCAAGCATTCATTCGACATTAAAGAATAACCTTGAGGGCAATTTGTGCATGATGTGCTTGATGTACATGTTAGGCATGGAGAAATACATTGAGTACATTTTTGTTGGTAGTTATTGGAGAAAGTAGTTGAGGGTGAGGATTGGGCGAAAAATCCTGAGGGACATGAGTTTATGCATGATGTACTATTAGATGATGATGTATATAAAATAAAATTAGGTAGGCAATTGAAGCAGTTTGAGTTACTTTGACATTAGGAACAGCCTGTTGGGCATTATTTACAAGTGTTAGAGCTCAAATAGGTTCCAGTTGGACAATTAGAAATGCATTTACCTTTATAAAGAACTGTCCCATTTTTACAAGAAGTACAACTATCAGAGCCTAAGCATACTAAACAGTTCTGTGGACAATTTTTGCAGTATTAGGAGGAAGATGATGCATATGTTCCTGTGGGACATACTATTACACAATTAGAATTATAAAGATATGCTCCTTATTTACATTAATCACATGCTTCTACCCCATTTCGTTGTTAACATTTTTTACAGTATGATAATGTGCAATTTTTACAGCTGGTTGATGATGTGTAAGTTCCGAATGGGCAATCCTCATAACATTTGCCATTATAAAGGAAAGATTATCTATTACACTGAATACATTGAGATGCTGATATGCAGGTGAGACATTTGCTTGAGCATTTGATGCACGCTCCTCCACTGACATAAGTTCCATTTGGGCAAGCTATAACACATACTACTTTTTTTATGTCGTCTTATTCATCTTCATTGTCATTGTAATTGTCATCATCATCGCCATCGTCATCCTCGTTCAATGAGTTATATAGGAAATATGGCGAAATACATGCCTGACAATCACCGGAAGGATTTTTAAATTGGCATAAATCATTCGTGCAAGTATTGTTAATTTTCAATGTTCCGTAAGGGCAATCTGTTATGCATATTCCTTGATAGAGAATAAGAGAACTATTACATATTAAACATTTCTGTTATGTGCAGCCTACACATCCAATTGAACAGGGTATACATTTACCATAGTTTGTATAAGTTGAGATTGGGCATGAGGAATAACAATTACCATCATATAGATAAAAACCAACATTACATTGTCCGCATTTCAACAGACTGCTTGACAAGCAATTAAGGCAATTTGATGCATTACAAGTAGAAGAATTACTTTGGCATATTCTAGTAGATGATAAGATAAAATTACTTAAGCAAGTTGTACAGTTACTTGGGCTAATGCAAGAAGCACAACCATAAGGACATGGAAGACATACCTGACTGTTATAGTTAGAATAAAAGCCCAACGGGCAAGTACTAACGCAGCTTGAACTGTTAAGCCAAAAATAGCCAGCACTACATGATAGGCAATCATAGGATGAAGAACCGCGGCAAGTAAGGCAGGCAGGAGAGCATTGTTGGCAAACATATGAATTTATTGAACTACTTACTTGTGAAGACATTTGGAATCCAGGTGGACAAGCTGAATAGCATTGGTTTGCAAATAAGGTTGTTGTGTTCACACAAGCGAGGCATTAGTTGAAATCAATACAAACAGCACAGAATGGAGAGCAAGGACGGCATACACCGTTTGATAGATATGTAGTAGGTGGGCATGAGTCTAAGCAGCTACTTCCATAGAGAATGTAAGGTTAAATACATGATTGGCAATTTTTACTTGAATCACGGCAGGTAGCACAAGATGGATCACAGCTAATACAGCTTGTTAGAGTTGAGAGATCTAAGTTTTCAATTTATGAAGTATAGTTTACCTTGAATGAATACTTGAAAGATCCTGCTTGACACTCAGACTGGCAATCAGTTCCATTGAGAATCAAGCCAGGTAGGCATGTCAAACATTTTGTGTTGCTTGTACATGCAAGGCAAGGTGCCGAACATAAAATACACTTATTTTATTCCAAATATGCAGTCTGAGGGCAATTTTTCATACAGATTCCTCCTAAAAGTAAATATCCACTGCTACACGATGTACAGTTTTGATCAGCAGTGCAAGAGCTGCATTAAGAAGGGCAAGAATAACACTGTATATTTGTTGAGCTGAGATATGTACCGATAGGACAAGTAGAATAGCAACTACCAGATGATAGATAATAGCCACTTTGACAAATCATACAATTATTATTCTGGCAATTAAGGCAATATTGCGAGCATGGTTGACAGGTCAAAGAAGTCGCAGAAGCATAATATCCCACTGGACAGTTCGTGATACATTTTTGATTGAGAAGATAAAGACCTGTAGTACAGCTAGTGCAATTCTCTTCTTTGTTTACACAAGCAGTGCATCCACTGGTACATCTATCACATGTAAATATATTAGGATAATATCCAATAGGGCAATTTAAGACACACGAAGAAGTTGCAGTAGCAGTGGTAGACGAGGTGATAAGTAAATATGGACTATTGCATCGCAGACAATTTTGGCCTGAGCAGCTATCGCAGTTTGTTGGGCAATTTGTTGATGAATTAGTGCAAATACCTATGCTTGAAAGAGTAAATCCACTAAGGCAACTTGAGCATGTAGAGCTTGAGATGCAAGAGGTACAAGTTGGTAGGCATTTCTGACACCAGCCACTTGTATCTGGATAGAAAGTTGTTGAACAATTCGACAGACAAAAAGTATTTCCGGAACTAGAATTAAAAAAGAGGAAAAAGTTAGGTGCACAAGAAGTACAAGTTATTGCATTCACGCATGATGCACAGCTAGTTGGACATACACTACAAGATTGATAAGAGTTCAAATAATTTCCTGAAGGACATCCAGAGGAGCAGTAGCCATTTATGAGATTTAGGCCAGTAGAGCATTTTGTGCATGATGAATAGGATGTGCAGTTAGTACATCCTGATGAGCATGCTATGCATTCAGGTTGATCATCATTCCTAAGGTATGTTCCAGTAGGGCATATTGTCAAACATTGCTCTATCAGAGTATTATCAAATTTTTGACCTTGCTTATAGAGATAAAAGCCAGCCTTACAAGAAATACAAGAGTCCTTGCTACACTAAAGGCATTTATCGGTATATAAAGTTAAGCATTAAGAGCAAATGTACCCTTAAATTCCTTAATGTGATCCTTATAGATTCCAGAAACGAGTAGTTTTAGGGCTTGTATTTCCCGGACATTACTTATAGCACCAACCTTGATATAAGCTAAATCCAGGGAAGCAATGGCGACAAAAATGAGGTGATGTGCATAAAGAACATCCAAACTGGCATCGCTAGCATATACGCTCTTCAGGATAGGCCAAATATGTAGCTGCTGGACATTTTTCATTTTAGCATGCATAATCAGATAGATATTGGTTTGTAGAGCAAGATATGCAGTTTTGAAGTGTTGGTCCATTGCAGCGATTACAGCCAGGCTCGCACCATTAGCAATAACCATAAGCAGAACGATATTTTCCTGCAGAGCATTGCCAAACACATTTAAATTCATCAAGAGCAAAATTAGGATAACAAGTAAGGCATTGATATTAGGATGGACCCCAACAACTTTTACAGTCTTTGAAACAACTTTGGCATTTTTGTAAATCGGACCAAAATCCGATGGGGCATTATGCTACACATTCAGCTTAATTAGGATTGTAGAAGCTAAGAAGAGAGTATCCATCGATGCATTTTTGGCAGTTTCTTAAATTCGAACATTAGCTACATTTTGGGTTACATTTTCTGCAGCTCTTGCTTTCTGAATGGGTAAAATATCCATTTGGACATGTTGAAACACATGTTGATTGATATAAAATTGACAAGCTTGAAATCGGATCACAAGAAGTGCAAATAGTTGCTTAGTTCAAACATGTACGACAGGGTGACATACAGGATTGACAGACTCCAGCAGCATTATTTGAAAAAGTTAGTTAAGTACAATTGGATGAAATGCATATACCCTAATTGCTATTTAAAGTAAATCCTACTAAGCATCGTAAACATCTTCCATCAATTTGGCAAACACTACAACCAGTAATACAAGGAATACACTGTAGTGAATCAGTAGAATATTCTTAAGGGCAATAGTTCGGTATACAAGAAGCCAAATCAGGGCTGATCACATGTGATGAAATACATTCGATACATTGATTTGAAATGCATTTTTTGCAATTCAAGGGACATGATGAGCATGATGCATTAGTACTGATAGTTGATAATTAAGGGCAGTTATAAATACATTTTCCACCTTAAAGATATAATTTAGTCTCAAATATTGAGCATTGAGTACAAGAATTATTAAATCCATCATATTTATCGCAGGTTGGACGTTTCCAGCGGCATGAATTTATGGTAGAGTTGTCACTAGCTTTAGTTACAAAAGGATATTTGTTAGATGGGCAAGAGATTACACAATCTCCTTTATCTAAATAGAAGTTAGAATTGCAACGGGAGCATTCAAGACCATTACATATAAGGCAATTGGATTGGCAAGCTTTGAAATGCTGAAATTATTGATTGTAGTAAAATCCTTGAGGGATAGAGGTTAAACAGCTGGAATTGAAAAGAACCAATCCTTGTTGGCAATTAAGGCATAAATTTTTACTACATCTCAAGCAACCATTTGGACAAGGTGAGCAAAAACTGATATTTACATTATCTAGCGTTGGGAAAGTTGAAATGGGGCACATTCTTAAGCATTTATTTAAAATAAAGTAGAAACTGGTCGCACATGTATTACAAGTTTGAGCAGAAATGCAAGTCAAACAGCCTTATGGACAAGGTTAGCAAGTCATATTATTTTTAAACAGGCCTATTGAGCAGGCTGATATACACTTACTGCCTTCGAGCAATAATGATCCTGAACATGAAAGACACTAATTAAGAGAAGGACCATAACAGCTTGCACAAGGTGAAGAACAATTGATTCCGCAGCCTAAAGAAGTTACGACAATGCTAGAATTCGCACATAATCGAAGACATTTTCCATCATTTGATAGCCTAAATCCTGGTATACATGACACACATATATTTATTCCTGAGCAAGACAAGCAGGTTGGATTACAAGCAATACAGTATCCTTAAGAAGGGAATGATCCAGTTGGGCAACTTGCTTTACATTAATTTCCATTGAATAAATATCCACTTACACATAAAACGCATATTTGATCAGGGCATCGTGCGCAATTTGCAATACATGGTGAGCAGAAATCATTTTGATTTATCGATGTTCTATTCATAAGGCGAGTTTATGAAAATCCGATAGGGCAAGATGATACACAAGTGGAAGATTGATTGATTTTCAGGTTAAAAAATCCGATTTCACAAGTAAAGCATGCTTGTGAATCACATAGTTGGCAATTATCAGTAATATATTCACAACTTTTACAGCCGGGTATAGTGCTGTTTAGGTAGTATCCTGGAGGGCAATTCAATTGGCATCCAGACCCAGTATTAAATCCCAAAGTAGAGTTACATACACAAATTCCACTAACCAGGGAATAGGGCGGGAGGCATTGAAAGCATGTATTTGGATTTTTACAAGCCAAGCAGTAGCGTCCACATGTTCCTACTCTAATGAAAAGTTATCTTATCCCGAAAAAGGCATTGTTCAATGTAGAATTAATATTATAAGGGGTTTAAGAATCATTCATTCGAATGCGGATTCTTAAAGCAGACACTTAATGAGGTGATGTAATATCGACTATAGCGAGGTTATCAGGAATAGTGTTATCACCACAAAAATCTCTGAATCTATTTGCTGAGCTAAAAGAATCACTCCATAGAATTTTTGATCCATTTGAAATTGTTGAGCCATTGGTATAATTCGATGTGTTTGTAAGAATATTGTTGGGAAATAATTGCTAGGAAAGGTCTTAGACAATCAGACTATTTCCGTTCCATTTATCAATTAACACAACTTGAAATCGTATTTGTACCCACTGATGCGGAGAAAGTCCATAAATAGATTTGATTAGTTTTGCATTATATCCGAAAACACCTTTCCCACCAAGCCATTGAAGAGATGGGAGTTTGGAACAATTCTTTGACGAAGTTAAAACGTCTGTTAACATGTAATCAGACAATCCTACCTGAATATTTAGATTTCTGGCGATCTTAGTTGTAGGATTTAACTAGTATGAAACATTTTTATTCGTCCATCCAGTCTCAGTGATGGCTAAAGGTATGCAGGTGAAGCTATTGCTTAGTGTGAAACCATCAATGCATTTTGAACATTTTTGGTAGTTCAAGCAGGAAATGCAAGTAACTGGACAAGGTGCACATATTGTAAAATTCGTATCGAGATATGTTGAGGTTGGGCAGTCGCAACTCGAGCTTACATTAGCAGTCATTGAGAAACTATTAGCGCAAGAGTTACAACCTGCGGCAGTGCAATTGAGGCAAAGCTGAGGACAGTTCTGTGCCTGCATGCCAACCAGCAGTAGTATAAAAAGGAGGAAGATCCTTGTAGAAGTCATCTTCACTATTATGATTTTATATTTTCAAACTAATGAATTC
>Ga0247834_1008345_pt1 | contig 10458 bp, 6 predicted proteins | sample LaCruzMarch2015__8_FD_187118 | JGI IMG/M metagenome (GOLD analysis project Ga0247834, IMG submission 187118) | Freshwater microbial communities from meromictic Lake La Cruz, Castile-La Mancha, Spain - LaCruzMarch2015_12m | ecosystem: Environmental > Aquatic > Freshwater > Lake | place: Spain... | reverse complement strand
TCCTCTTTTTTATATTTCCTACTTCAAGTTAGACTGATATACACCATTGAATTTACCCTTAAATGAACATTGATCACTACAGGCACCAAATCCTTCAATCCGAAATTCACTACAGCAAAAGATGAACTAATTAGAATAAATATGACGGTAAAGTTTGATACTTGATTACCACTTACCTATCTCTTCTGTTGCCGATACAAGCGAGATGTTAACGAGCATTTCATTTTGTTAATTATTTACTTGAATAGATTAGAATCGAGGATGATCTATGGGAGACTCAAAAGATTATTGGCTCCCCATTTTTATGAGCTAAATATGATTATTATATTGAAAATGACAAATACCAAAATTTTACAGAATCTCTATTTTTGCCCTATTTTACTTAAGCCTTCCAAAGATAGTCTTAGAACAATTTACTAATTGTTTGAGTATTTTTAAATAGACTAAAACTTTTTTTCTTGGGAATTTGACGCCAAATCATATATAATAATTAATCAAAATGCAAAAGAAGTAAAAGAAAGAGATAGGTAATTTGACCGAAAGATAAAATAAGCGAAACAATATGAAATAGGTACCTTAAAAGGATTCATATGATTTAGTATCTTCTGATTCGAATGAATATTAGGAGCTCTTTAATATTATTCACACAAAAAAGCAGAAAGAAGCAACATCTAAGAACTAACGTACTTAATCAAATATCATTAATATTGAGCATTAAGTAGAAGAAAAAGTAACGTAAGATACTTTATCTATTTGTCTGGTATGCTTAGAGGACAATTTTGAAGGAGGAAAATGCCGCCTAATTTGTGAGCATGTATTCTGTGGTGATTGTACATCACATTGGTAGCAAATAATAGATAAATGCCCTGCCTGTAATAGAAAAATAAGTTAAATAGTATATTAGCTTGGTGGTTAAGAAAGAACAAAGAAAATCAGATTTACTCCATTTATTCCAAATTGCCAAAAATGCGGTAGAAATAACGATTATAATCAAATGTATTTTTGTGATGATTGTAACAAAGCCTGTATACATACATACTGCTAAGCTAGCCTGATGAATGAAAATAAATTTTAGCAATGGATCTGCTAAAATTGTATATATTCCAATTATCATGAAAATAAGTACTAATCCTACTAAATGTAAAATTTTGGGAGAGAAGAATAATATGAAGATGATGGATTTGTTGTACCAGACTCTTATTAGGATTTTAGAGAAAATTTAGAAGAGGTAATCAGTCGGGATAGTGGTTTTAGTAAAGTATTGAAACCGATGGGTAAGAAGAAAGATAAAGCTCCAAAATCAAAAAGAAGATGATTCCTATATATTTACTGCTACGAGAATCTCTTATTAAGATTAATGAATCTCTTAGATAATATGGAATATTTATCATTTTTGTCCTTCTTTCTTCTTTTAATCACGTACAAAAGCTCTTAATTCACCGATTTTGGCATTCACTTTATCATTAAAATTAAACCCGTACTTTTTCCCATTTCTGATTTGGAGTAAATAATCATCAAGAGTCTTTTTAGCGATTCCTACTTCCTGTGCTGCTGCTTCTAAAGGCTTTTGAATATAGTTTCCAAATTAGTCATAGAAGCCTGTATAAAATTTACGCCAAAGAGCAACTTTTTATACAACTTAACCTATTTTCTTTTATTTGTTCTTATTGTTGGCATCATCTTCTTCATATTTAACCCTTTGTTATTCAATTAGTGATTAAACTATCAATTTACGTCTATTTCTGATTTTTATAGTAAGCTATATAAAAGAATAAGTACTGTATTATCTTGAATAAAGCGTGCAGAAATGTTTTTTTTGATATCTTTAACATCTTTTGCAACATTGAAACCAAATACATAAATGTCTTTATTCTGATCCCAACAGCTTATTGTGCACTATTATCTACATATTTCAGTATTCTTTAGATAGTCAGCTAGATGCGAAACAACGATTTATTTGTGTTCGTTTAAATACACTTGAATATTTTTCAAAATGCGAGGAGATTAATTAAGCCTCTATTCGTAATTTACTGCAATGTCAATCTGGTTAGAATAATAAATACTTGAACAGGATTCCAGCTCTTATCGACAAATAGTTATACTTTATCCTCCTTCTTTGCATTTAATCGACTACTTTTCTTATATTTTGCATTACCCTCTTCCGCCATTGTCAATATAATAAATCTTATATCTTCTGAGCATTCAAAAATCATACTGTATATGCTCTAAATTGAAATTAATCTTTGTTTTTGCATATATTAAAGACGCAATGGTTTTCAATGATCTTTAATTGATTAAAAATGATTTTTAAGCTTTAATTGATAGTAATCTGAAGGCCAAAAAGATATGAAATAGATGAGATGAAAAATGGAAAAGAGGGTAGAAATATAAAAAGTGATAAAAAATATCGTCGTGGGAGTGTTTAAAATGAATAATAAAATAAAGGGAAGTAGTAAGAGAAAAGAGAGTGGAAGTAAGTAGCACACCTCCAATCTCCGATCATCTTCTAAATCTAGCTAGAAATCGAAGCATCGCAGCGATAGCAAACTTCGATTCAAACTCAAGACTCAAGACATATCTCGACTTGAGACCTCTCAAGACCACCTGTATCCGAATCCCTCTCGCCCTCACACCAAGAAACCAGTGGCTAATAACACAACATCCGACGAGTACTACAACCACTATCGAATAAAAAGTAAAAGCAAAGGAAAAATGGTCCCTCTATAAGAAGAAAATCTCAAACAAAACTATATTAACAGCGTCTACATGCATAAATAATCTATCAATCAGTTTTCATCTCATCATGAACACATAGGCAAGACTGCAAACTAATCTGTACGCAACATCGAAAAAGAAGAATCTGTCTACACTAACTCACATCTCTTCAACAAGATCAAACTTATTGAGAAGAATGGTACTATTGACATAAACGGAAAGTTTGTGATGAAGGAGGTAAAAGTTCATTAGGCACTTAAGCACGCTGATTCTATACAAACAATTTCTATCTATGAGACTGACAGAAAAAAATAGAGGCTGAGGAAAAAATAGAAAACAAGAAAATAACTTGTAAAAACCAAGAAGAGGGAGACCGGTACCGGTTAGGTTAGTAGGCTAACAGAAGGTAGTAGGCTTGCAGGTATAAGAAGTGCAGATAAATTTACAAAAAAGAAATAAGTAAATGAAATCATTTCTCCTTGTGTTCCTAGAGGATCAGATCCATAAATTACTACTTAATCAAAAAATGGAGGATCGAAATAATTGAGAAGAAACCCACCAGCTTTGAGCTCCCGAACAAGCAAAACAATCCTATCTTAAGAAACACAAACAAGCCCACAGCAAGCAGCCGATTATCAGGCCAATTTTTCCTGTATGCAAGTCCAGCTTGAAGAGGTCATCAAAGAACTTTGTTAAGCCAAAGGAAAATCTATCAGCGTTTAGAAACTTAAAATAGCTTGTACAGGAAGAGTGTGGATTGAAAGAATAAAGTGTATCTAATTTTTGAGTAAAGTTTGTGTTAGCCTGAGTATAAGAAGGGAAGCACATTCACTTGCCATCTTATATATGGATAGTTATTTGTTACTGGCAGGAATCGATGCGGCTAAACAGCTAAAATTTGTTGCATTGACATCACTACTACTTGCATTAAAAGTAGACGATGGAATAATGTCTCGAAGATTGTGTCATTAGCTCATGACAAGAATAGATATTATACTTGGCCTTAGTAATCGTTCCAGTTCAAAGAGCAAATCAATCATGAAATATAAGTAAGCCATAAGTGCTCTTTCCAGCCGAGATAACTCAACTGTTCTGAATAAATCCAAGAGTCAGTCTAATATTTCTGATTTAGCTGGCTCTCGTACTGATGAAACTAAGAAATCAAGGAAAGAAGAATACTCCCGTTAAATGGGATGTATTTTAGCACTATAACTCGATATGCTTCTTCGCTTCAGCTTCAAAATCGTAAAAAAATCAAGCACTTATTGGGCAGATTTATTAACTTTACTTTGGGATAGTTATATAACTGAAGAAGTAACTTGGGAGTAATAGCTTCTCTTTCGAAGCTCGAAAAACAAGCGTAATTTATCTCATCTCTATCAAATACTTTAAAGAGCTTCTTTGGAGCTCGATCATTATCTTTTTTCAACTCCTCTGATGGTGCTAAGCATCATTTACCTGATTGTCCGTATGCGACTGGAATAACAAAAAGAAGGACTTTCAGAAAAGGATATATATTCCAAATACACAGCTAGTCTCTCAAAATCTACCAATCTAATATTCTATGATAATGTTGGAGTCAATTAGCTTTTTGGAGATTTTCTATATGAAATATAGCTGACACTATCTTAGATAGTAGATTGTATTCAATGGATAGGTAGTAAAGCTATATTATTCCCATTTAAAACATTTCTCTATAATTCCAAAAATCAATTTATAAATTCAAAGGCATATGAACATTTTCTATCGATCTATGAGCCAAATCCAGATATCTATAAATTCATTGAAGATCAATATTGACTCCACAATTCTTTTGATTTTTTTTTTAATATTTATATTCTTTCATATTCATTGTCATCCAGACCTATTTTACCGATTCTTATATAATAAGCCTTGTTAAATTGGGCTAACTTTACAATTAATGATAGAAATTATTAAAACTATTTATGATGTTTAAAGAGTATCATAAACCTAGACGTAAAAGCCAGGTTTCAACAGATTATTTATGTACCCCGGGAATTTATATTTTCCCAACTTTCTTTCTAACTTCAGCATTTGAAACAACTTTTCGTAATTCTTCGATGAATTTGTCTACATCACCTGATAATTTTCTAATCACAGTCTTTTTTATGTGATGGTTGCAATTGTATTTCACATACACTGGCAAATTGCCTGTGTTCGTACGCTATATTGAAAAAGGAAGAGTTTATACGGGTTAAAGGGGTGGCGAATGGGGCTTCACCAATGAGACAGGGATTGTAGAGGGATGCAATTTATATTTTAATGGTTAAGGCTGTTTGGTGACTTTTATGAGTTTTTGAATGAATGCTTGAGGTACTCTCCTATCGAATCGTCTATGCTGCTCCCTCAAAAGCATCGATGAGACCACTAATCTTCTGGATGTTAGTAAACTCATTGATTAAAATAATAACTAAATTTTACCTAGAGTTAGCTTAAAGGCAATAATTTTATCTAAAATCAATTTTGCCAAAAAAGAGTAAGCTTCGGTTTCTCTTTTCTTAAATTCGTATTTAAAACGATTTGAATCCCTATTATTTGATAATAAAAATGCATTTGAAACCTAACCCCGAAGACAACGGAGTGATAACAAAGGAATTTTTAAAGAAATTATGTAAGACAGATTTCAAAAATTACTATAGCACTCCTTCCTTAAACGATATCCTATATTTGCATTACAAAGGATTCACCACAATTGCTGGGCTTGAAGAATATACAGGTTAGAATTAATTAATAAAGGATTGAAAGTTCTCTATATGGAAGGAAATGCCTTCAGAAAAATAGAAGGATTTTAAGGTTTAACGATGCTTCGTTGCTTGTATTTGCAAGAAAACCTGATATGCAAAATATAAGGACTAGAAACGCTCACCGAACTTGTGAATCTAAATTTGAGCGATAACCTCATTGAAAAAGTGCAAGGAATTTCAACTCTTACCAAATTATCCAACATTCAGCTTAAAAGAAATAGAATTGGAGGTGCTGGTCTTGATGATTTAAGAGGGCTTCTTGAATGCCCATCGATATCTGCCTTAGATGTTTCAGATAACAAGATCGAACAATAAGAATTCTTAGGGGAAATTCTTGAAAAAATGCCTAATATTGCAGTTGTTTACATGCAGAATAACTAATTCACAAAGAAAATATCACACTACCGTAAGACTGTCATTTCTCGTATCCCAACTATAAAATATATCGATGATAAGCCTGTTTTTGAAGATGAACTACGATTTTCTCAGGCTTGGGCAAGGGGAGGGCTTGAATAGGAAAGACAAGAAAGAGCAAGATATAAGAAATAAAAAGAAGATGAGCAAATTAGACAGCATTAATAGTTCCGTAAAATGCTTCAAAGATATAAAGAAGAAGGATAAAGAGAAAAAGCGAGGGCTGAATCAAGCGAATCAGATTCTGAAGCTAATTCCCATAATGAGAGTTTATAAACATATAAAACCCCTCAAGATAGCTCTTAGCCTAGCGACACTAATTCTGCAGCTGTTCCTAGTGAACGTGATTCATCAAAAGCACCCTCATAAAAAGACCTGAGTGATAAATAAGCTAGCTAGAAAGCGCAAAGTGAAAAAGCTGCAAGTTAGAAATCTAGAAGTGAAAAAGGGCAATAGAGTGATCACTAATAATCAAAGTAGAAGTAGAGCCTAGAGACAAAGATGAATTGTGCTAGTTATTTAGATGAGTTAGATTGATCCATCTGATTGTGATTGGTATTATCATGGAATACATTATTATTAATTTATTCGTGAATGTATACACAATAGGAATAGGCTGAGGAAAATGCTCAAATGGAACACAATTTCCGTAAAATGAATCTTTTCTTCATCAAGAGCAAACATGCGTTTAGACAGTTTAAAAATCATTAGTATTTTGAGGGGGCGAAAAAAAATCCTGCACTATTCTAGCCCAAAAACACCAAATAATTCGTGGAATCTCCAGCTCCATATGGCATAAGTAATGCATATGACTATATTTGCGAATAAGCATCAAAAAATTATGTCCGAAAGTATAATACAACTCATAAGAAATTGAGAACGACAAGTGAAAGATACGATGAAGCACAAAGAAAAACAGATCATGTCAATAGACCAAAAGGAAAAGCACATTTTACTCTACCAAATTTAGGATAGTCTAAGAAATAGATCGTAGCTAAAATGTTCGACTCGCATGCAACAAACGGCTAGCCTAAGCTAACGGCTACAGTAAGTAAATTAAAATCAGAGCAGGCACAATGCGAATAGAAAAAAAGTAGATAATTCGTAATAAATTTAATACTTGTGTAAAGTTCGTAAGGAAGTAAAGCTCAAAGTTATGAGCTTAAATTCAATATCTATAATTTCATATTGAATACTTTTTTGAGAACAAGAGTCAACTATAATGAGCTAACTTAATAGGAATTTAATTAAGTTTTGGAGAAAATTTTAGCCATCTACTCAAAACCAAAATAGCATATGGAATATAAAGATTTAGTGAATTTGAGATCAACTAAAGAAATTTTTGATTATTATCATCGTTATGGAGATTCTTCAGTAGAGGCACAATAAATTATGCGTTATTTCTTTGTGGCAAAATAGCAGGTGTATCATTATCAATTGAATCGGTTTAAAGATCAATTAAAATAACTTATTCGGTTCCAATTTCAAGGAGAAGTTGCTTGTGATGATTTGTTTCTGTTTGATTCTCTTTCTGGCACAGAAATAACTTATCTTCACCAGTTATTGAATTTTTGTAAAAATAAAATTGTATGTGGAGTTGAGAACACTATCTTTCTCTCCTACCAAAAGAAGCTTCAATAGATGAATTCAAAGCAGCATTTAGTGAACAGAATAAATAAATGGAAGAATTTCGTACCTGATAAAACATTAAACCAAACATCCTATAAGCCTATCCCGAGTGATAAATACCAAACTTTATACGAGCAAATGCGAAAAAAGAAAGGAAAAATAGTTCGCAGCATCAGCAAAGAAAAATCTACAAAAACATGGGAGTTTATCCGGAGGGAGGAACTTGTTCATGAGTAAAATATGTTTTAATGATTGTTTTTATTGAGCGGCCATCATTTTTTCACCTACATAAGTTCACAAACCTCCATCACTTGCTTACATTTTCCTCCCTTTAGATTCAGTTCAATGCGTTTGAATGATCCATAGTCATTGACGAGTAGCAGAGCATCATCATGAAAGCCAAATCCTGCTACTGCTACCATCTCAGATTCGAAATCTGGCATTTCGTATCTACAATAACTATATTCCGCATCGAAATAGGGTAGGAATTTGCGAAAGATGTAAAGGAGAGATTTAGGATTACTATAGGGAGTGTCTACCTCTGATTCATATCTTTTTTCCCTCTAAATAGTTGCGGGTTCACAGATTCGGGGTTCGGAATCGAGGCGAAAACGTGTACGACATCAGAATCACTCGTACAACAAAGCCAATTTCCACCTCGACTGTAGTTCAAAGAATATATCATTCCGAATTCATTTCCCCTTCGAACCTCTTGGAGAAGATCGCCCGTCAGGGAATTGAAAATTCGTATGTTTATACCTTTTTCACTTGCAGTTGCGACTTTATCACCGTTTAGAGTGATGGCGATGGCACCGAGCACTAAATTAAAAAGAAAATTTGAACTTGACTGGTGAGCGCGAATGCGCCTTTGCTTTTCTGTTTACATGTTCACGAGTAAAAGATGTCCGGCCTCCAGCGTGGGGCAGGCAAGTAAAAAGTTATCCGGATCTGCACTCAGAGAGATGAGGTTGTAGGGCTCTTCCTATGGAAATTTTATGGTCGGTAGAATATGTAAAACTTCCAGTGTAAAGAAGTCTACGAGGTAAATTCTTGTTGCTAAGGCTACAATCATTTTTTTGAGCCTTACTTTCACTCCTAGCACATTTGATTCGAAAGTCATATCTGCTATGATACTATTTGTGTCTGCATTTTTTTCCAGGTACTGTCATCAAAAATAGCGATGCGATATGAAACAAAAGACGAATTTTCGAAGCCCACAAAGGCGAGTAAATTGCTGCGATCTACCATCTCGACCATTTGAAGAGGAGCACCAAGATCTCTGGATTGCTTGAGTTTCAATGGTTGGGTTGACAAAATTTTAAACCCTTTACTAGTGGCTAAGGCCATGCAGCTATTATCCCAATTGAAGGAAATGGTATTGATCACTTCTAATTGTTCTCCGTTTAGTCCTTGAAGCTAATCGTCTAGCATTTATTAAGACAAATATAATCTAATCTACACTCATACAACAAACTAACTAAAGCTATTTTATAAGATTTATCACCATTTCTTTAATAAGAACAGTAATATTTTGGGGAATCAAATTTTTTCATTTGATGTCTATAACTATCCCTCTAGATTTATTTTACCACGCTTGGAATATGAATTTTTTAACATTAAAACGCATGCGAACTTTACCATCAATAAGTATAATCTTTTTCATCTCCCTCTCAACCGCACAATAAGATAAAGCAGAATAGTCTACAATAATATCTCTTATAGCCGAAAGTCAATCATTCATAATCGGCTGTGCCCTTTTTCTCATAATTACAGGTCTTATATACTTCGACAAGCGCAATGGTTTCAGAATAACAAACTCAATAAAAGCCAAGATCACGAATTTAGTTTGGAGGCTCAAGCAACACTTAAACAATAAATAGATGAAATAGTAAAAATTAGCTACCGATTAGGGAAGTAGTACTGGTAAAGGCATGAAAACAAACATATTTGATAATTAAAAATCATTTAGCGATATTGATCTTCCTTCTGTACAGGAAGCTATTACAAATATGAATCAAGAAACTATTGCTGGTTTGTAAATGGAAGAAGAACCATCAGCTAGTATTAATCTTAAGGAGATTTTTGATCAAAAAGAAGGCCAGCATAGTAATCGGAGATCCAAATCAAAGTTAAAAAATAGAGTGCAAATCAAAAAGAGTTAGCTAGAAAGTGAGAAAACTTAAGCATCTGAGAAAACTCCTGAATAAAATTCTCTCGAAAATGGTAAGGCTGAAGAGGAAAAAGCTCATACATAGCTATGATAATTTGTTCTACTTTTATAAATTTTATTTATTCTTTGGAATGTGATGAGATATAAAAAGCTTATGCAAGTAATCAGTTTGAAGGCTATGGCGTGTATTCTAAGGGAGTGTTGTTTATAATTCGTTCATCAACCTTTGGAACCATTTGTTTTTCAGTTTGTGCTTGATATTAATCAGGTATTTATTATTTTCCTTCTGGTGTATCCATTTATTCTTTATGATCTTTCTCCTTCTTTTATTATTTGCTTGTGAAGATACATGGAGTTCTACAGCAACTAAATAAGCATTTGCATATACAAACAGGACTAAGCAATCCAGTACTACAACCAAAACATAAAACAACAAGCAATAAGATAGTAACAAGCAGAAAGATACCTAGTTTCTTCAATTTATCATTACATCTGAACAAAACAAAACAGGGTAAATTGAAGAAAGAAACACATTCAGTTTAGCACATCTAATTGCTGAAATTATTTATGAAATCTGATACTTCCTTTATTTTATCATCAATCAAATTTACAGCATCATCTATTGTTCCTTTAACAGTCGTCTAAAGTTGGTTGTATTAGGATTAAATTGTAGACATTGTTTCAGTCATCAATGATTATGTTGTGTTCATTATGCTCTTTGAGGTTTGTGTAAGTTCAGATTTAGCAGTATCGATGATATTCAGT
>Ga0247834_1008340_pt1 | contig 10463 bp, 8 predicted proteins | sample LaCruzMarch2015__8_FD_187118 | JGI IMG/M metagenome (GOLD analysis project Ga0247834, IMG submission 187118) | Freshwater microbial communities from meromictic Lake La Cruz, Castile-La Mancha, Spain - LaCruzMarch2015_12m | ecosystem: Environmental > Aquatic > Freshwater > Lake | place: Spain... | reverse complement strand
CGACGCCATCTATGGCCACAGTGATCGCTACGTGTCGCAGGAGCGGCTGCAGGCCATGCTCGATCATGAGTACGACCTCAACATCAACCGCCTCGGCAGCGTTCGGGGCGATACCACGGCATTTTTTGCGTTTGCCGATACGGTGGTGGCCCGCAGTTTCAAGGGAGGCAACGAATGCCACGGGTGGATGGGAATCAAGTTCCAGAGCCGCCCGCATGACCAGCCCAGCCAGATCGTCATGCACGTCCGCATGCTCGATTCGGAGGCCTCCCTTCAACAGGAAGCCCTCGGGATCGTGGGAGTCAACCTTTGCTATGGGGCCTTCTTCCTCCACCACATCCCGGAGCAATTGGTGGAATCGCTCCTGCACATGCTTTCCGTTGGGCGGATTGAAATCGACATGATCGCGTTCAGCGGCATCGAGTTCCGCAATGTCGACAATCGGGTGATGGCGTTGCAGTTGGTGCAACTGGGCCTGAGCGGGGCGGCGATGTTCGGCGCGGACCGCGAGGTTCTCCAACCCTCAGAGGTGCTCTACAAAAAGGCTGTGTTGGTGGAACGGGGAAGTTTTCGTCCGACGACCAATGTGAATCTCGACATGGTGGAGTGCGCGCTGGAGAAGTTCCGCGAGGATCCTGCGGTTGCAGACAAGCCGATCCTTCCCATCATGGAGATCACGATGCGCAATCTGCTCGCGGGCGGAAAGGATGTCGACCGGCGCGATTTTCTTGCCCGTGCCGAGTTGCTCGCGGCGTGTGGCATGACCGTGATGATCTCGGATTACTTCGAGTATTACCGTCTCGCGGCCTATCTGGCGTGGCGCACCAAGGAGCGGATCGGGATCGTGATGGGCGTTCCCAGCATGATCGAGCTTTTTGATGAAAAATACTACACGGCGCTACCCGGGGGCGTGCTGGAGAGTTTCGGTCGCTTGTTCAAAAACGATCTCAAGCTGTACGTGTATCCCTATCAACCGCGGCCGGAAGCCCCGATCCAAACCGTGGCAACACTCGATGTGCGGGAGGAACTCCGGCCACTTTACGAGTACCTCGCGAAGCGCGGAAGCTTTGTTCACCTCGACAACTACAATCCGGAGTATCTCTCCATCTTTTCCCGCGACGTGCTCAAACGCATCGCAAACGGCGACAATTCCTGGACGGAGATGGTTCCACCCCAGGTGGCTGCGTTGATCCGCCAACGGAGCTTTTTTGGTTATCAGATCAGCTAGAAGCGTTGACGACATTCCTCGACGACCACAAGCGGTCGTTCGACGTCCCTCCGCTCCCTTCTTGCATCGGCATCGCCTCCCGATAATATAACATTTTTCCCCGACTTTCCCATGCCCATTTCCCGTTTCCTCTCCACTGCCGCGTTCGCCGTTCTTGCTTCGTCCTCCGCGTTGTGGGCGGACGTCAAGGTTCCTTCGATTTTCTCGAACCACATGGTGCTCGAGAAGGCGGCGAGCGTTCCATTTTGGGGCAAGGCCGAGCCGGGCGAGAAGGTAACCGTTACGATCAATGGCCAATCCGCCTCGGCCACAGCCGACGCGAAGGGAGTCTGGTCCACGTCACTCAATTTGAAGGACTCTGGTCCGGGGCCTTTCGAGTTGATCATCGAGGGAAAGAACAAAATCTCCATCGCCGACGTCCTAGTGGGGGAAGTTTGGCTCGCATCCGGTCAGTCGAACATGGAGTGGGTGCTCAAGGCGACGACCGACGCGGAGAAGGAAGCCGCCCAATCTGCCAATCCCCTGCTTCGACAATTCACGGTAACGCGGCGAACTGCGGCAACCTCAGGAGATGACGTGGAAGGCAAATGGAGCATCGCGGGTCCGGAGACCACGCTGGCGTTCGGGGCGGTGTCCTACTACTTCTCGAAGCGATTGCAGAACGAGCTGAAGTCGCCGGTGGGCGTCATCCTTTCCGCCTGGGGCGGAACGCCGGTCGAGGCGTGGACTCCCGCGTCGGCGTTGGACACCGATCCAGACCTTAAGGCGGCAAGCGCGAGGATTGCCTCCCAACTGGAGACGTTTCCCGACGAACGAAAGGCGTTTATCAACGACATGAGGGCATGGGTTGAGAAGAACGGACGGACGGACCCCGGACTGAGCGATGCGGAGAAATTCGCCGGAAAGACAATCGTTGCCGCCGATTGGACGAAGGTGAACGTTCCGGGACCAATCCAAGCCAAGGGTCTGCCGGAAGCCGGCGTGGTGTGGGTTCGCACCCCGGTCACGATGAGTGCAGCGGCTGGATCGAGCGTTCAACTCGTGCTTCCTCTCGTGGGTTTCGATGCCGTGTATTGGAACGGAAAGCTCCTGAAGCAGACGACCTTGGATGACTTTGAATCCTCTGCGGAGATCCGGCGTGGGCCAGCGTTTAACATCGCGGCGGCGGACATTCTCCCGGGAGAAAACGTCCTGGCCATCCGTTTCTACGAGCCCGTGTCCGTGGCAACCATCAAGCCGGGTGCAAGGTTTGGCGACCAGGTCCTCGATGGCGAATGGCTGGCAAAGGCGCAGGTGTCCTTCCCCGCGGTGGAACCAGCAGTGATCGCCGCTGCTCCCAAGCCTCCGCAGCGTCCTCCCGCGCTCCAGTATTCGCCAGGCTACCTATACAATGGCATGATCGCTCCGCTCGTTCCCTACGCGATCAGCGGATTCATCTGGTACCAAGGGGAGTCCAACGCCAACCGGGCGTTTCAGTACCGCACCGCGTTTCCGTTGATGATCACCAGCTGGCGTGAGGTGTGGAAGCAGCGCGACCTGCCATTTTACTTCTGCCAGCTTGCCAACTATACGGCAAAATCGCCTACTCCTGCGGACAGCACTTGGGCCGAATTGCGGGAAGCGCAGAACCGCACGCTCTCACTCCCAAACACGGGCCAGGCCGTATTGATCGATGTGGGCGAGTCCGATGACATCCACCCTCGCAACAAAAAGGATGTCGGCGAGCGCCTCGCACGCATCGCCCTCGCCCGCGATTATGGAAAGTCGGTGCCGTACGCGGGGCCCACGTTCGACTCCGTTGCGTTCGCCGATGGCAAGGCGATTGTCACTTTTAAGAACACCGACGGCGGCCTCGTGGCCCCCCCGTTGCCGAAGGACTACGTCAAACAATCGCTGAAGAATAAGACGGCACCGCTCGTTGCGAACAGTCCGGGCTCGCAGGTCGAGGGCTTTGCTATCTGCGGCGAAGATAAAGCGTGGGTTTGGGCAGATGCGAAAATCGATGGAAACACGGTCGTGGTCTGGTCGGCGAAAGTGCCCAAACCGATCGCCGTACGTTATGCGTGGTCGAACAATCCGACATGCAATCTTGCAAATGGAGCGGGTCTGCCAGCCTCGCCTTTCCGCACCGATGATTTCCCGCTGACAACGGCCGCGACGAAGTGGTGAAGCGTGCCGCAGACCGCCTTCCTCCGCGGACAGCTCCTTTCTCCCGTCGGCGGGGCCGTGGTCTCCCCATGTTGCCTAATCTACTCCGCGATTTTTAACCGCAGATGTTCACCGATCCTCGCAGATTTTATGAAAAGGACCCCGCCGACGCCATGCTCGGTGCCGCGATCGAAGTGCACCGCGAACTTTGCCGCCTCCCTCGTTGGCATACAGCGCCTGGTTTTGAGCCAACAGAAAATCTGCGCAAATCCTGTTAATCTGCGGTTATCCCACCCGTCCCCAGAAACACCCTTGACCCATTCGTAGTGAAGACCTTTGGGCAATGACCTTCACTTCATAAGCCTTAACGTTCCACAGTCCACGGTCTCCGCCGACTAAGAACACCGAAGAGGTTTTCTTCCTTACGGCTGTAGCCTGAACGACGCCACGCGCAGTACCGGTGTTCCACTGTGGAGTTCCAGTGCCCCCCGGACCGCGAGCGTTCTCGCGGCTAGTTCGGAATCGATCTTGAAAGGCTTTCCGGGTTCCCCTGCGAGAAGAAGGACGACGCCATTCCCCTCGCCATCACGTACAAGCAATCCGGGGGGAACTCCACCGCTAAGGCATCGGGCTGCACAGCCGCGGTGGACTTTCCCCGTTGCAGGACGCATCACGCCGAAGAAGCATTTCGTGTCCACCAGTTCCCCGACAAACTCGCCATTCCCGAGCGCGACCACGGGTGCGGCCGGCCCGGCGGAGGTTTCCAACACTTCGACGCTTTCGGGGCGGTGAACCTCAATCATTGCAGCGCCATTGCGCGTGATGAGACTTCCCACCAAACGCACGCGATCGCCGTTCTTCGCAGTGAGACCCGGAGGCGGACCAAACTTCCCCTCGCCCACGAGCACGAAGTTTTTCCCACCACCGGCACCGCCCGGGTCCACTTGCAGCAACGCCAGCGGGGATTCGTAAAGCGTTCCCGTGAACGTGCGTTCCACGCCGAATTCAAACGTTCCGACATCCACCGGGTTTTGAAAGAAAGCCGCGGCAAAAAACACGACGCACAGCGCAACCAATACCAGCCCGCCTCGGAGTCGGAGAAATGCGGCAATCGCACGCGGCGCCGTCTTTTGCCAACCAACGTAAAAAACGCCCGCGCCTTGGGTCTCATCAGGCGCAACAGTCGGCAGTGCCGTCAGCAGGGCGCCTTCCGATTTCGTGCCCAATGGAAGCGCCTGGCCGGAAACATGGACTTCGTCACCGATGACTCGAACCGGATACGTGGGAGCCACTTCGGCAAAGGGCGGCGGGCTACAGCCATCATCCGCACGGTACTGATAACCGTGCCACGGACACGTGACGCAGCCATTCAGAATCTTCCCCTCACCCAGCGGACCTCCCTGATGTCGGCACACATTGGAGAGCGCGAACACCCGACCCTCCTGCAAAAAGAGTGCAATCCGCTCCCCATTGACCACGACCACCTTCCCCGCATCCGGTGACAACTCCTGTGCACGCGCGGCTAAAACGAATCCGTCGCTGGCCGCTGCCGCCCTCTCACGATCCCGACGACGCTCCCGCGCGAAAGCAGCGAGGTGACAGCCAACGATCGCACAGAAGCCCAATCCGAGAAGGAGGGGAAAAGCAGGGGAAACCTCGCTTTGAATGGCGCCAAAAAGCACATGCGCGAGAACGAGTCCGTAGGCCACGTACACGAGCATGTGCAAGAGCTTCCAAAACGAAGGACCCAGGTTCTTAAGCCAAAAATCATGACTGGTCGCCGCCATGAGGAAAAGGATCGTTAGAGCCCCGAGCCCCAGCACCTCGAACGGAACGTCCGCCACCTCGCGGAAATCCCGAAGGAAAGAAAAATAGTCCCTCGCGTATGCCGTGAGCACGCTGACGAGTGCAAACACATCGCCGCCCGCATGGAATTGAATGATCGAAAAAATCCCATGAACCGCGGCGAGGCAAAACATCGTCACGCCGAGGTGTCGCCGATTGTACAGCAGCGGGAGAAAACGGGGGTCGAACCGGGACAGCGGGCCAATCAGCAGGATAAGATGAAGCAAGACCAGCGCCGCAAGCGCGGTGAAGCGGATAATCAACGTCTCCGCAGTGGTCAAAGGCTGCAAGAGCAGGGTCGCGCCCGCATAAACCCCAAACGCCACGAGCAGGATACCCGCGATGCCCAGATCGTAGATGCGCTTTTGTCGGTTCCAGCCGACCGCTTTGTAAGCAACAGACATCAGGGGCTCCCAGTTGGAGGGTTGAGCGAAACGGACGCGAGCACACGTTGGTCGCCGGACAAAGAGAGGAAAACCAGATTTCCTGCGCCAGGCGGCGCTCGATCCGGGAGGGGAAACACCAGTTTGGACGGACCCCACACCGAGCCGAGAAACACCGAGTCCGGTCCGACGGTTTCTTTGCCTGACTCGGGATTCCAGTAAAGCGCCACCATCGGCTCTGCGAGTGGGGCCGTCACGAGCAGTTCAACCTGTGCTCCCGGCCCCGGGCCGCGAACGGAGAGTTGAACGGGGAGACCGTTGACGGCACTCAAGGCACGATCCCCGGGCAACGCCGCGGGTTGAAGCGCGATTTTTGACGACTGCGGGTCGGGCCGAGTCACCAGCGCAACGACAAAGAGTACGGGGATAATGACCGCGAGGGCGCGGAAAGCGCGCCCGTGGAGTCGTCGAAGGAACGCGGCCGAGGCTGCCGCTTCGGCATCCGGCGGTACCGGGGAGCCCTGTTTGAGAAGTCTACGAAGCAGGATGGGCCAGAGGGCTGCAACCCCGGGGAAAATCACCAGCCGGAATCCCCAGTTTCCGTGGGCGGCAGATGGATCAAGGCGACCACACCAGCGAAGGACAAAGGGGACGGCAAATGCGCAGCCCACGGCAAGATAACCGCCGACCAGCCACCACATCGCCGCCACCCATTGATCTTTCATGCGCGCATCACCTCGTCATGTTGTGCCCTTCGCAAGGCACGAACGCAAGGCGGGCGATACGGTGCCATTCAGATTTTTCCCTTACCCTGTTCTTTTGCCTTCGCCTCCGCCAACAACACGCTCATGGACGCCGCCGCGGCATGCTTTTCTTCTGCCGTCATGGGCGCACCGGTGCACGTGGATCGTGTGGAGCGCATCTTGGTGGAAATGCTGCCCACCGCGAATCGCGTATCTTCCGGAGAAGCGTCGAATGTGGCCGCGTTCGCAGCGCTGATCTGCAAGCGCGCGGCGGTGGCAATCGCATCCTGGTTCGCCCCCAAATACAGAAACTCCCATTGATAAACATCAGTCTGATGCCGAATCATCCGCGAGAGTTCGTGCGCGGTGTAGCGCGTGGACATGTTCTCCAATCCATCGGTCAGGATCGCAAACATGACCTTCCCAGGGCGGTCGGCCTCGGGAGTCGCTGCAAGACGTTTCCCGATTCGATCAATCGTCTCGCCGATGGCATCGAGCAAAGCCGTGCCATTCCGCGGGACGTACGTCCGCGTGTTCAGCGGAACCACCTCATCAATGGGCAGATGATCCGCAGGAACGAGGTACTCGTCATCAAAAAGCACGAGGGTCAGACGAGCCTGTCCGGCAGCCGCCTGTTGGTCGCGCAGAAACGCGTTGAAGCCTGTAATGGCAGCCCGCGCAATGGAGGCCATCGACCCGGAACGATCCAGTACGAAGGCTATTTCAGTCAGTTGATTGTTCATCGACCTCATTTTATCAAGAGGGAGGGACATCTATAGTCCCTGGGTGATGAATCGGAGAACTTCCTCCCCTCGGATCCCCGAATAAGCCCATAAAAAATGCAGGCCACCGCAACGAATGTCGCGATGGCCTGCTGTTCCCCCCAGAACGCCGCTAATCTGACTCAGAATCGCCGAGGCGCAAGAACTTTTTGCAGGAAAGTTTGCTGCGGGGCGGAGTCGATCACCCGACAAATGTGGATCATCCGGAAAGTTCATGCTTATGCTGTGGCCTCCGACTTTTGCGAGGCATTGTGCGCCAGAGGCGCAACGGACATTAGCCCGACGTTCTGAACTGGGGCTGTTGGAAGACCGCAAAGGCTGATGAAGTCACGGTCATTGCCCAAAGGTCTTTACGACTAATGGGTCAAGCGTGGTTCCGGGGACGGGTTGGAACACCGCAGATTCCCAGGATTTGCGCAGATTCTCTCCCGGCTCAAAACCAGGCTCTTGTATGCCAACGAGGAGGCGGCAAAGTTCGCGGTGCCCTTCCGTTGCGGCACCGAGCACGGCGTAGGTTAGGTCCTTTTTCAGAGAATCTGCGAGCATCGGCGAAAATCTGTGGTCCCAGGCATGAACTTCTCGGAAGAACCACAAATGTCTCCCCTTTTTCCCCAACCCGTTCTAAACCGCATGCGTGAGCGCCATCTCCGCAAAAGCGCAGTTTCCCGACGAACAAGACGCCGATGGATCATTCAAGCGTCAATCAGACGCCTTCCGCCATTGGATCAATCGCGACCCCGAGCTCCCCGCAGCGTCGGGACGATATCATCTCTACGTCAGCCTCGCCTGCCCGTGGGCACATCGCATCATCCTCATGCGGCTGTTCAAACGTTTGGAACCTGTCATCGGAATGTCCGTCGTCGACCCCATTCGCAACGATGAAGACGGGTGGGCGTTCCGACCCGGACGCGGCCACGGCGTCGACCCGGTGAACGGTTTTCTCTTCCTCCGCGAAGCTTACCTAGCCTCGGACGCGTCGTACGTCGGACGGGTAACCGTTCCGGTTCTCTGGGACACGCAGACGAGGAGGATTGTGAGCAACTCCGACGATGATCTCCTGCGGATTTTGAACCATGAATTCGATGCGTTTGGAGCGGATCAGACGATCGATTTTTACCCGGAACCGCTCCGCGACGAAATCGAGCGTCTGAACGAGGTGATTTATCAGACGGTCAACAATGGCGTCTATCTGTGCGGATTTGCGACCTCGCAGTCCGCGTACGAAGCGGCTGTTTTCCCGCTCTTTGACACGCTCGATGCAATGGAAGAGCGACTTCGCAGCCAGCGTTTCCTATTCGGCGACACCTTGACCGAGACCGATATTCGGTTCTTTGTTACGCTGATTCGCTTTGATCCCGTCTACCACGGTCACTTCAAATGCAACATCCGTCGCATCGCGGACTATCCCAATCTCAAGCGATTCCTCGCGGACTTCTACTCGCTGCCCGGGGTCGCGGAGACTGTCGACTTCGACCACATCAAGCGGCACTATTATTTTACGCACGACGACATCAACCCCTCGCGCATCGTTCCGGCGGGTCCCGTTCCCCTAATCCCGGAGCGGTAATCCCGGAGTAGACAACCCGCGGTGACTGCGCTTCAGTCGAATTCTCCATGTCATCCACGAGCTATCCCCTCGCCCTCGAACAGTACGCATCGATCGGTGTCGACACCGAGTCCGCACTCCGGCAACTCGAGGAAATTCCGATCTCATTGCATTGCTGGCAGGGTGACGACGTCGGAGGCTTTGAGAACGAAACCGCAAGCCGTGCGGGAGGGGGCACGCTCGTCACGGGCAACTATCCCGGCCGGGCTCGGAGCATTGATGAACTTCAGCAGGATCTCGATGTCGCCCTCTCGTTGATTCCCGGCACCCACCGCCTCAACCTGCACGCATCGTACGGGGACTTTCGTGGTGGGAAGGCGGATCGGAACGAGCTTTCGATCGCGCAGTTCACGGGGTGGGTGGAATGGTGCCGAGTTCGCGGGATGGGAATCGACTTCAACCCGACCTATTTCGCCCATCCGCATGCCGAGTCTGGGTTTACGCTCTCGCATGCGGACCCTGGCATTCGCAATTTCTGGATCGAACACGGCATTGCGTGCCGTGTGATCGCCGGCGAGATCGGACGCCAACTCGGCAAGACCGTCATCACCAATTTCTGGATCCCGGACGGATACAAGGACATTCCCTACGATCGCAAATCCCCGCGCGAACGTTTGGAGGCCAGCCTCGACGCGGTGTTCGCCGTGCCGGTGGATCCGGCGCACAACCGCGATGCCGTGGAGTGCAAACTGTTCGGGATCGGGTCCGAATCCTACGTCGTGGGTTCTCACGAATTTTATCTCGGCTACGCGGTGAAAAATCAGGCGCTGGTTTGTTTGGATGCGGGGCATTTTCATCCGACGGAATCCCTTGCGGATAAGATCAGCTCCGTTCTGCAGTTCGTTCCGGAGATTCTGCTCCACGTGAGCCGCGGGGTACGCTGGGACAGCGATCATGTGGTGCTTCTGGATGATCCGACCCGTGCCATTGCAGAGGAGTTGGTCCGTGGAAACTTCCTTTCGCGCACGCATGTCGGCCTGGACTTCTTCGATGCCAGCATCAACCGCATCGCCGCATGGACAATCGGCACCCGCAGCGCCCTGAAGGCTCTGTTGATCGCACTGCTCGAGCCTCGGGAAATGCTGCTCCGCCACGAGCGCGACGGAGATTTTACCTCCCGCCTTGCCCTGCTGGAAGAGCTGAAGTCCATGCCGTTCGGGGCGGTATGGGATGAGTACTGCCGACGTCAGGACGTGCCGGTCGGAGCGGCTTGGATTCAGGACGTGAAGCGGTACGAACACGAACTGCGGGACTTGCGAAGCTAGGATCCTCCCGAGGCGGAAAGACAGGGTCGATCTGCGGTGAACCAATTTCACCGAAAGCGGGCCGATCGACGCACCGCGCACGCCGCACGCCGGGTGGTGCGATAAACGTATCGTTGGATCCCTTTTTCTGATATCAGTCAGTCGAATCTGACGCCAAACGTCAGAAAATGCTCGCACGCTCGCTTTTCCCGCACGTCCATGCTCCCCGTTCCGACGCCATCCGGAAACCCCTCGCAAGAATGGCTGGCGTCCGTCGGGGATGATCTCATGCACGCGATCGTGGATGCATCTCCGGACGCCATCTATAGTTCCTCGATCGAGGGCAATGCGTTAAGCTGGAATCCGGTCGCCGAGCAACTCTTCGGTTTCCGCGCTTCGGAAGTAATCGGAAACGCCATCGATCGATTCCTTCCCGAGGAAGTTCAATCGGAGCATGCGCGTCGACTTCAGGACGTGCAACGAG
>Ga0247834_1008333_pt1 | contig 10469 bp, 6 predicted proteins | sample LaCruzMarch2015__8_FD_187118 | JGI IMG/M metagenome (GOLD analysis project Ga0247834, IMG submission 187118) | Freshwater microbial communities from meromictic Lake La Cruz, Castile-La Mancha, Spain - LaCruzMarch2015_12m | ecosystem: Environmental > Aquatic > Freshwater > Lake | place: Spain... | reverse complement strand
CTCATGATTATTATCCATCTCATTAGATTCCATCCACTCCATCATTATTAAATTCTCCATCAACACTTCGGTATCATGAGCATATTGCATCCATAAAAGAGGTGTCATGGGACAATGTTTGGAGAGTGTTGTGAAGCTCTCAATTGACTTTTGGATAGCGTCGAGATCAGGTGGTGCGGAGGACGTGATGTCATCGTATGCCACCCGCCGATGCTCTTGGATAGATTGGACTATTTCCTCGTAGTTGTATGACAACATGGTTGTGAAGCGAGTTGTTGGGAGCCGAGAGCGGAAATGAGAAATGAAAGTGGCGGGTCACACATTTCCGTTTGGAAACCTCCTTTTTGTCTCGCCCCCTCGCTGAAGATGTCGAAGCGCAAGGCTACTGAGGATGATTGGATTCCCCCTAGCGCAGCCGCGTCACGCAAGGGCCTTCTTCCCTCACTCGATCTGTCGAATTCAAAGACGACGCCAAGAGTTGTAGCCGCTGCCCTATTAGCCCTCCTTCCAAACGGGGCAACAACTAAGGATGTAGTTGCCAAGAAGATTGCAAAGGCATTCCCTCTTGTCATGGCGGAATTAGAAAAGAGAACCCGCGAAATGACCAGAGCGAATGAGTCGGAGGGCACGCGACTCCCACTCGCCTTCGGGTTCGCCTCGGGGGTGGACGCCTCTGTAAACAATGACGATGACGACGATTCAGGAGGAGAGATGATTGTAGTCCATGTCCCTGAGGAGTGTTTCGTGAGAGTCATGACCTTCCTCAACGGCCACGATCGCGTGAAGGTGTCACCCGTCTGCAAGGCCTGGCTTTCCGTGAGCCGTATGCCCGCGCTGTGGGAATATTTCGACGATAGTCTTTTCATGAATATGAACAAGGCCAAGAATACGAACATGACAACCCTATTGGCTGCATTGGGACGTCCGCAATTCGTTAACCTCAAATCTATCAAGTTGCCTCACAAGTGTCAAATCGGAAAGAGGACCATGAAATCACTCGCAACGGCATGCCCTCACCTAGAACTGCTCGATATGGGATACGGTCACCTTGGAAAAGGAAATGCGAAGAACAGTGAACTCATTGCTGTAGCCGAGCACTTACCCAGCCTCGTGTCCGTCTACACCAACATGTGGTATGTGACGAGCTATGGTATTGCATCCATGGCCGCAGCTATGAAATCTCAACTCCTTGATCTGCGCATTAGCAATGACTGCATATGTCAGAATTATCTCTCTGATGTAGCGCTCGGCGTAATTGCCAAGAATTGTCCAAATCTCCAGCAATTCCACTACAGTATCAACTATATTAGCTGTTACAGGGCGTTTTTTGATACCTTGACTAGAGCAGGAATAATCTCTCTCATCAGAGGCTGCCGTCGTCTTGATGTTCTATTTCTACGGAATGCAAAGCAACTCGTGAGAGAAGACTTTGTTGCCATTTTGAATGTGCTCGGACAAGGTGACGCTGCTGCCATGAATGGCGATGGTACATTTGCACTTTGCAAAATTGAGCTTGTTGGATATCCGTTCGTCATTACGGACAAGCCCTTTTCGATCGTTGATACTGCAATACCCGCGGGGAATACGCGCAGATTGTCTAACTACGGCGTGGACGACGGGGACGGCGTGGAGGCGCATGCACGCTTTGAGAACATGATGATGGGGGTTGAAACAATGGATTGAAGAATATTTTATTTACCCTGCAAAACTATGATATGAATTCACATTCTTTTTCATACTACTATTACGCTGTGGAGTACATGTAATGTTAATAAGTAAATATAATAATATGATTATGCAAAACTATGTACGATTGAAAAACTGCTTTAAAGACAACGATCAATTTCCCATCTTTGGAATGAACAGTACTTCCTCTGCTGTCACAAGCACAGCCACGAACTTTACTCCTAGTTCGGTTGATTCGCTAATGACATTGTATAAGCCACAACATCAAAAGCAAACATGGGGATGTGAATTATGTGAAGAACAACCACTCCAAAATGTGGCCGATTGTTGCGACAGCGACGGTGAAGACTCGATTTATTCCCTTGACTCGATCGACGCTTTTTTCAAGGACTTCAAGTAATTGACCCATTAAACGGTAATTCGAGCAAGATGCTTTGTTTATTTACTACTGACCAAACCAGGAAGTTTGTTGTTAAAATGTATAGCATGCATGATGATGATCTTCTCCCCTTTTCCCCTTTTACTGTGGATATAAAAAACGTACTAAAGATTTTTTTTTAGCTTAATAATTCCAAGGTTTAGTGACCACCGCCCGTCCCCAGCAAACTCATTCTTGTTCCAATGCCAGCAACTACTATACCAACAAGGTTTACAATCATGGCAAACTTTGCCTCCCGTTTCTGACTATTCGTGGCCTTATCACCCAGTGCCTTAATCGCACCACGGTACATCAATGAAGGGAATACAAAAATAAGTGCCGTACCAAATACAGCTCCACTAAGTGAGGAGATTAGTGTCAAGTCAGTAATCTTCCACGCCAATGCCGTAAGCATCCCAAGTAGTAGTAAGGTCGTTTGATTTAGTAATGATGCCGTACGTTTTTCCTCGGGAACCTTGAAGAAATCAAGTGTACCGTCACGAGTGCCCACGAATAGTAGAGGGTAGCTAAATATTAATGATATTGCCACCGCGAATCGACTTGCACTAATTAATAAATCCTTCGTTGAGTAATTATTCAATATTAGTCCATCACAATTGGCACCGAATGTTAGGAATGCCATGGCCGATACGACAGCATAAAAGGCAGTACAGAAACCGAATGATATACCAGTGACCTTACTAAATCGTGGGATAGTATTATCCTTGAGTTCGCGTAAGAATCGTGGTGCATTAAAGTGTGCAATATAGGCTGTACTTAGCATACAGACCAAGATGAGAGAATTGGCTGACAATACCGCCCCAGCGCCAAGATTACCAAAGCTGGGTTGTAATCCAACTGCCACGTCGGGTAGAAATTTACCCCCGATGGCATACGCACCACCAAAGTACCGCATCCCTATTGCAAATGCAGTATATGTCATACCCATAATCCCCAGGAGTGAGAAAGGTGCGAGTGATGCCAAATTCTTCACTAGACAAAGTGGTAGTAATATAAGTGTCGTGACACCAATGAGTGAATTCGTTCTTGTAGTAGTAATGGAGAACGTAGATAATAATCCACGTATCGAATCCGCCAATATCATAGAATATGATAAATTACCCATGAAGCAATCTAATGCTGATGATAGTGCAATAATCCAGGAAGTGCTAGTCCCACGTGTTTTATCCCAGGCATCGGCGTAGGATGTGGCACCTGTCATTTTACATACACGTGCAATAAGTAAAAAGGTGTAGGCTGAGATGGCACCGATGGCAGTTGTTATGATTGTCGCAGGGATGAGTGCACTTGGTGCATTACCAAAGGCGCTGATACCTAACATAAATAAAACAAAAAAAATGGATGTATGAAGAAAACATTGACATAGGTTAGAGATATGATGTATAATAAACTGTTAGTTCGTGCGAATCGACGGTTCATATAATACTCATAAACAATAGTGGCAATAACCAATAGCAGCAATAGCAAAATCAACGACGAAACCTACCAGCCGGCAAACTCAATACGCCAGCACCAATAATACCCTTGATTAAATTAAATACCTCATTGGATATAGTCGCTGTCCCCTCAACCGCTATTTCTCCCTCTGATCCACCACTACCGCCAGACATGGCCAATGCGAAATTCAACGGAGATGGAGCTGTCGCTTCTCCTCCTGCTCGTGTCCTTGTGAGAGTAGTTGATGACGATGGCAGGATCGTTTTACTGCCACCACCACACTTGTTGATGGAGGGTGATGAAGACATTGGAGCAATGGCAAAGGCATCGGCATTGACGAATGTTGCCATTGCGAGGAATGCGGCGGCGGCGTTGTTGGCCCTCATGGAGGATTTGTTTGAGTGCCGGTGTGAACCGTCAAATAGGAGGCAGTGATCTAAATTACATGTTTTAGTCGTCGGTTGGAAGTGCTGAGAAAGAAGAAAGTGTTTGAAACAGAACATCATACCGAGTGGGGTCGCGAGGAGAGCATGACCAGCCAAGGCGTTGTGATTGAATGTTATATATAGGTAGGAGTACATAGAGTGTGCAATCATCGCGCATCGCATCGATTCATCAATCATGAATGTTTGGGTCAACAATGTTATATTGCAAGCAGCTCTCTCGTCAACAACGAGTAGCATTGCTGTGGGTACTCCTCTCAACAATGTTGCAATCGTAGCTACAACGCCAACACCACTTACACGTTCATCTTCTAATTCTTCAACAACTGATGGCAGGAGCAGTAATGGATACCCCTCATCCTCTTCCTCCTCACGTCGTGCCACATGGAAATGGGTCGAATGTGCAATCGTATCTGGCTCGGCGCAGGATTTGTTGTTCAGTAGTCCATCACGACGTATACCACAACTACCACCACATAGACGTGGATATAGCGGTGGGGGTGGCAGTAGTCGCATCAGCACCCCTCCTACTACGTCGGCAACAGCAACAGTCGCACCAAATGGTAAAGTTCTAATAGTAAAGGTCATAGATGTTGATAACAAGCATTATGGCAAAATTATTTCGATTGCCCAATGTCATCTCCCCACATCCACAACGACCACAAGCAGTAATAATAGTAATTTGACACTCGATAGCAGCAATAATGACATGATACTACCCGCCAACGATCCCAAATTACCATTACCCTCAGATTTAACACAATTAACTCACTTACATGAACCAGCCGTGGTCAACTGTTTACATCGTCGATATTTACTAACTACTCCCAATGGTAATACGAGTAATATGAATGACAATGTTGGAGGTATGTATACGGCCTCTGGTCCTATACTAGTGGCAATTAATCCATGTCGTACCATTACTGGGTTATATAATGATGATGCCATGAAATTATATTGGATGTGGGGTGAGCGAACCGGGGCCACACCCGTGGAGAAGGATGGAGGAGCGACTACAGTAACGACTATGTCCCAACCACCCCCGCCACATGTATTCGCTGTGGCGGACTCCGCCTATCGTGGCATGATGCGTGGACTTGAATTTACAAGGAATAATAATGCCAACAACAATTGTTGTCTTGACGGATCAACAACTGTTGCTGTGGTTGCCAATCAATCAGTCCTTGTGAGTGGTGAAAGTGGTGCAGGTAAGACAGTAACTACCAAATATATTATGCAATATCTGGCAGCATTATCCAAGAAGGTGGATGGCAGTAGAATAAGTATTGGTGGTGGTTGTGGAAGTGGCAGTGGTGTAAAGGATACCAAACTCAATCACCACCATTATACACCAACTCATCACTACAACCAACAGCGAACATCGTCAAACAACAAAAATTCATCATCATCATCATCATGTTCCACCATTGAACAACGTGTACTACAATCCAATGCCATACTCGAGGCATTTGGTAATGCCCGAACATTACGGAATGACAACTCCTCACGCTTCGGCAAGTTCATTGAATTACGATTTTCAAATCGTGGACGATTAATTGGGGCATGTATTGATACCTACTTGTTGGAGAAGGCACGTATTGTGGGACATACAAGTGGTGAACGTACCTATCATATCTTCTATGAAGTGTTAGCCAAAGGTTCATTAACTGCTGGTGAACGTAATAAGTTTGGTTTATCAGAATCTACATCAGCGGCCGACTTTGCTATAACAACATCACACGGTGGAGCTGATAAGTCACAATTAATACATAAGGGGTATGATGATCATGTTAAGATGTTCCATGAGGTACGATCGGCAATGAATACTATGGGTTTTAGTAAAGTTGAGCAAATGGAGATTGTACAGACAGTATGTGGAATATTACATTTGTCAAATTTGACATATGATGATACATTTGTGGATATTAATGATGGTGAAGGATGTGTATTAAATAGAAACAATCCATCATTAATGTCAGCTATACTACTCTTGGGGGTTACGTACGAGGCACTGAATGCTGCAGTAACTACCGTACAGTTTACGGCTGTGAATGAAATGGTAACCAAGAGTCTTACTGTAAGTCAGGCCATACGGTCGATACAGGCATTGATTAAGGGTGTGTATGACTCCATCTTTGCTTTATTGGTCGAACGTATTAATTCCTGCATCGTTGGACGATCATCACTGTCGTCGGTGGAGGTTGATGAGGAATTGGTGTTGGTCGATGGAGGAGCATTCATTGGACTATTGGACATCTTTGGCTTTGAATCCTTCGATATGAATTCATTCGAACAGCTATGCATCAATTATTGCAATGAATCCCTGCAACAGCAATTCAATCGTTTCGTGTTTAAATTGGAGCAACAGGAGTACATCCGTGAGGGTATTAATTGGTCAATGATTGAATTTGAGGATAATCAGGACATACTCGATCTAATCGAAACGAAACATGGGGGGATATTAACATTACTGGATGAACAGTGTAAGCTCGGGATGCGATGTAATGAAAAGACATTCCTATCGGCTGTATACAAAACTCATCTATCAGCAGAGGAGAGCAACAAACGCTTCAATGCCAACAAGAAACAGCAATCACAGGGGAAATTTGCCATCGTACACTATGCCGGAGTAGTAGAGTATGATACAGCTGGTTTCTTGGAGAAAAATAAGGATGAAATGCCCATGGTAGCCAGTGAACTATTCACAAACAGTACGTGTGTATTCATTCAGGATATTGGTAAGCATTTTTCAACCAAAATGAAAGTCAATGATGCAGATGCCATCCCGACGAATGCAACCCCAAGTAAGAGATCATCGATATCGCGTATGTCCGTGGGCGGACAATTCTCAAATCAGCTTCACAAGCTACGACGTAGAATTGACGAGACACATCCACATTATATTAGATGTCTCAAGCCAAATGATCGACTTCAACCAGGTCGTATTGATTTAGATATTGTCGTGGATCAACTTCGGTGTGGTGGTATCCTTGAGGCTATCAGAGTTTCACGTGCTGGCTTCCCTCATAGATATACATTTGATCAATTCTATTCAAGATTTGGTATACTCTCTTCAGCATTAATGACCGCGACTGAACGTAGTAGTGAGCATCCACGTATGATTGTCTCAAAGTTGAATCTAGGAAAAGAAAGCACAACACTCCAATCAGGGAAGAGAAAGGGTCACACTATGAAGCAGCGAATTGATCCCAAGAAAAGCTGTGAAACTCTTGTTAGAATCATTACTCGATGGGTACTAGCCGAAAGAGAGAAGAATAAAGTCATGAACGCCGACAAGGAAGGGAAGAAGGAGGCTGACGAGTCGGAAATTTCCCAACGGTCCTTCTGGAAAAGTCCATCACCCAACAAGGCTCGACGGGACATCGTTGGCAGCAGTGAGGCCGGCATTCAGCTAGGCGCGACAAAGGTATTTTTACTGCAGGATACATTCGATCGTATTGAACGTTCTCGAGGCCAAATTTTGGCATCGAATGCAACCAAAATCACATCTCTGGCTCGCATGTACCTAGCTCTTCGTGCTTTCAAACCGATGCTTCGTGCGTATCGAGAATCTTTAAGAAAAAATAGAATTGTAGGTCTGGGCAGCATCACAGCTGTTACCGATACTGAGTTTGATCATACTGTCAACACACCTCATCTATTTGACATCAACTTGGGATTTCTCAAGTCAAATTTTGGCTCCCCACGAACATACTGCACAGCATCCTCGTCTGAGCAAGAGTATAAATGGGTTTCCATCGGACATGGGCGGTTTGAAAAACGGGATTCATCCACGACGTCGGTACAGAGTGGTGAATATGGTATTAGGGAGGTGTATAGTGGGGAATCTGGTTATAGGGAAGTCGCATACAACGATGCAATTCTAAGTTTTGACTCGGATGTTGTATCCTTGTAATTGTAAAGGGCTTAAAGAATAAAATGGATTTAGTCTGTAATCAATTATTTACATTCACATCATCATTCCCCAACAGCCAGGACTGTCATCAAAGGGATCATCGCAGATGCATGAGTGTTTACCATCTCGGTCCTCGTCACAAACACCTCTTGCCGAGCAGTTGGATGGACATATAATGTCTGGACATACGGATGAAATTCTTGGACATACAATCCGCAAACCCTTCGTGATATCAATGATCTCACCATCCCTTGTACATGTGAATATTTCGCCATCATGGTTTATATCGATGCCCTGCTTCTCTTTATTACAAATCCCCTGTAGACAAATTGGATCCCCTCCCTCCATTAAGAAACACTTACTCGATTCACCAAAGTATTCACCAGGAATCGACATGGATTCATCTGGGATGACATGAGTACAGTCAACTGCATCTCGAACATATATGGGACAAACATCGTCAAGTCGAAAAGGTGACGCCTCTCCGACCAGAGCATCGCATCGGGCCTTGAATGAGTGAGTGACATCGCACCCCAGCTTGCCTACTTCATTACAATAATCGTTATTAATTTCACAAGATCTATCATGCACAAATTGACAACCAGCTCCCCTCCCAAATGAGGTATCAGAGGAGAGTGTATAATTGGCCACGTACCATGACGAGTCCTCAAGTAAGGCCAGCGTGAGTGGAGATATTGAAGTAGCCCTCGTGATTTGAAAACTCGTCAACTGTTCGCTAAAAAAGAGATTCTCGTCAAGGAATGCACCAAAGCAACTGGTTGTACCTTTTGTTCCTTCTAATCGTGCCCCTGTCATTGTCATACAATCAAAATGATTCCTAACAACCTCGATTACATTCGGAGTACTTATGTAATACACCTGACCAGCATTGGAATCTATCTCCTCACTAATTATGTTCGGAAGGGATATTATTTCTTGTGTCCCATCCACACATTTAACATTCTTCATACTGGCACCGTATGGAACACCCGTATCTGGATTTTTATAATGTCGTAATAATGATATTGAAGCACCTAGTATACGTGCTGTTTCAGTAGTTATGTAACCTTCGTAGTCGTCAAAGTTGTACATTGGTACTCCATACTCTGGTGCGATTGTTGTGGGTATGTTATTGGTACATACATTAATATTCGCAACTAATGGTCTCATATTCTGATCGAAATCACATATTGCCGAATGCATAATAGAACCTGCACAAAATTTGTTGTCACTCGTAACATATATAACAATATCTGCATCATCCACACCCACTTCTCGGTGTTGTTCGGGTATTCTTGCACTCCCACATGTTGCAACTGTCGGTATGATATTGCCCACAACCGGTGATAGTGATAATACCCGTGTCCATAATGTCGATGTACGATTGAAGGATGAATCAATAAGAGTAGATAACATTTCAGTATTCAAATCAAAAGTGCTACTGTCAGCGAGTACATATTTGATACGTATTGGTCGTCGTAATATTTGCTGTTCCTCATAGTCATTTGTATTGGTATTCTGCTGATAATCAATAATTACTCGTTGATGAGGCTGGACTTCTCGTACTTCCAATCCAACGAGATGCCTTCCCCGATCGAGATCGTTATCATTTTTGGGTAATCGCGGTTTAGAATATTTGAGTGACGCAATCGACTGCTTGTTCTGCTTCTTCGTCTTCGCATTTCGAGACAAATTCTTTATTGAGTCTGTCACAATCGTATCTGGTGATGGATCTGATCCATATAGGAGTGATGAACGATACTTTGTTATCTGATCAAGAGTCGCCATGGCGTTATTGTGCATGATGTTATCTTCACTATTGCCACTGATATCTTTTGGCGTCATGACAAAGAGTAAATTATCATCATCTCTATCGCTATTCGTCAATAACCCTCCAGCAAAACTTTTCATTGCCTCACTCGTTCCGGCAAAGGCGAGTATGCTTCTTCGTGGCTGGATAATGTCCTCATCTACTACCGCGTCTGGTCCTCCTCCACTCATATTAGATAATGACTCTTGATTCATCAAGCCCATCATAGTCGCACCCAGTGCCGGTACTGGTATGTCATGCATATTGTGATATGTTTCGTAATCAAATTCTTCCTCCGCAACAAAGTACTCCTCATCCACTGACGCCGCAGCAATTACTGAATCTGATGTACCTCTCCGTAGAAATCGATCATCGGACGTAGACGACGCGCTATCCTCGCCAGTGACACTGCTGCCTGTGGCTGATAGCAGAGAGATACAAATGCATGGCAACAAGGACCTCATTATGGCGAGATTTTATGTGGTCACTTTGAGTCCGTGCTTGTGGGCTCGGCAGAAGAGTCCACCAGGAATAATCCGAAAATGACTATATATATTGTCACTTAATTTAGATCTACATACGTATAATATTGTGTTTTTCCAGCTCGTCTTGTCAACGTCATTGCTCCTAGCCTCGCCTAGTCCCTACTAGTGAGGCATGCTGTAGTATTGTCCATTCCTAAATTGTTCAAAAGTTGTATATCCCTCCGCAGTATGGTCGTTGAACCACGATGATCTT
>Ga0247834_1008326_pt1 | contig 10477 bp, 11 predicted proteins | sample LaCruzMarch2015__8_FD_187118 | JGI IMG/M metagenome (GOLD analysis project Ga0247834, IMG submission 187118) | Freshwater microbial communities from meromictic Lake La Cruz, Castile-La Mancha, Spain - LaCruzMarch2015_12m | ecosystem: Environmental > Aquatic > Freshwater > Lake | place: Spain... | reverse complement strand
TATTGTCATGCTAAGCTGCATTTCCTGTCAAGAAAGTCCTGAAGGTGTCATGTTAAAGTATTTCAAAGTAGCAAATGAAGTAGTCAATAGCGATACCACCGAAGTGGATTATTTGCACAAGCATTTGTCTAAACGAGCCAAGAAAGTGATAGATTCGTTACCCTTGCTGATGCCGTATAGTTTATTGGCACTTACTAAAAAAGGAACACTGGCAATTGCAGAAATAAAAGACCAACAAGCTATTACAAAAGACTCAATTATTTTAAACATTGACTTGATTTATTGGAATGGTCAGGTTCGTACCGTTCAACAAGCAATGGTCTTTGAAGATAATGCGTGGAAATTAAGTATTTCTACCAAATAAGTGTTATTTTATTTAGAATAAAAATCAAAAAAATACTCGGTTTTACTGGGTATTTTTTTTGAATAAATTTTCAAATTAATACACTTATTGTGTTATATTTGTAAAATAAACCTTAAAAAACTCTAAATAAAATGACCTTACCTACCAAAGCATCGGCCTTAGATGCGATTAAAATATATGAAACAATTTACAAGGAAGTCCCGTCGATGATAGATGCCAGCCCCGAACCACTGAGCTTTTGGGCAAATGAATTGGGTTTATCCAACTCAGCAGTTTCCAACAAAAAAAAAGGTAGAAGAGACTGGAAAGCCAGCGAAATAAAAGGCATACTGAAAGCCCTCAAAAAAGATACTAAAATAGTCGATAACTATATTGAGATACTGGAAAATATTGATAAAATGATTGCCGAAAAGGGGTACAAAAAACAATTTTTCTACCACAAAGTAGGTTTGAGCAATATGCAAATTCATATCCGCAAGACCAACAAAAACAAAGATTACTCGACCTGGCAAATTGACGAAATCAAGAAATTAGTCGAAGCTTTGTGAAATTTATCTTTACTTGAACATTCAAATATCTGTATTAATCTTTTTAATTGAGATTGGTACAGATATTTTTATGTTTCTACACATGATGTAAGACTTTACCATCCTATTGAAAAACATCTTTTCTGAATGATTCTCAAAAAAAAATTCTTGCACGAAGAAATTACAATAAGGTTTTGTGAAAAATGTTTGCAAAATGTTTGCAAATGAATTTTCAAGGCAACAAAAAAGCACTTGAATTTTCTTACAAGTGCTTGATTATCAGTGTTTTGAAAAGTGGGCCCACTTGGAATCGAACCAAGCACCTACTGATTATGAGTCAGTTGCTCTAACCGAATGAGCTATAGGCCCTAAAACCATTTTATTGGCTTAGTATCGTAAAATTAGATAATTCTTGATTCACTACAAAATTTTATACCCAATTTTCTCATATTATCAACTAAAATTTTCTTCTTTGCGTTGCTATAATCAAGCATCAAAAAAATAAAACTTTATCTTTGCACATTCGCCTTAGCCAATTGTAAGCATGACCAACAAACGCAAAATTTTCAATGACCCCGTTTATGGCTTTGTTAGTGTTCCTTCTGATTTAATTTACGATTTAATCGAGCATCCTTTCTTCCAGCGTTTACGCCGTATAAAGCAACTGGGTATGGCCGAATATGTCTATCCTGGAGCTTTGCATACTCGTTTTCATCATGCTTTGGGAGCCATGCACCTAATGGGACAAGCTTTGCAGGTTTTGCAGAACAAAGGTCATTATTTACCTGATGCTGAAATCGAAGCGGCACAGATTGCCATTTTACTGCACGATATTGGTCACGGTCCGTTTTCTCATGTCCTCGAATATACAATCTTGAATGATGTGCATCATGAGCATATTTCGGCAATGATGATGGGAAAACTCAACCAAGAGTTTGGCGGACAGCTCGATTTAGCCATCGAAATGTTTAATGGCACTTACCACCGCGAGTTTTTTCATCAGCTGATTTCAAGTCAACTTGATATGGATAGAATGGATTATCTAAACCGTGATTGCTTCTTTACGGGTGTGGCCGAAGGAACAATTGGCGTTGACCGCATCATCAAGATGCTCAACGTGGTTGATAATCAATTGGTTGTTGAAGAAAAAGGTTTACTAAGTGTTGAAAACTTTTTGAACGCACGACGGTTAATGTATTGGCAGGTTTATTTACACAAAACTTCGATTTGTACCGAGGCGATGCTTATCCAAATCATCAGTCGAGCCAGAGAATTAGTAAAATTAGCTGAGGATTTATTTGTCACGCCTTCATTTTCATTATTTCTAAAAGAAGATATTTCGCTTGAATCATTCAATAATAATGAAAAATATTTAAAGGCATTTACAGAGGTTGATGATTATGATATTTGGGCATGTATAAAAACTTGGCAGCATCATTCAGACAAAATTTTATCCACAATCTGTAAAGATTTACTGAATCGGAATTTGTACAAAGTTAAGATTTCTAATTTCCCGATTGAAGCATCTTTTATCGAAAATATTAAAGCATCATTGCTTACAAAAGGCTTTTCCGAAAACGAACTAAAATATTTTATTATTGAAGGCGATGTAAGCAATAAAGGCTACGTTTCGGGAGATGAAACCATCAATATCTTAACAAAAAACCTAAATGTTGTGGATATTGCCGATGCCTCAGATTTACCAACTATAAAGGCTTTAAGCAACATCGTGAAAAAATACTATGTATGTTGGGGTAAAAACGTATCTTTGTAAAGGTTTTTCGAATATAAAGAAGCTTTTTGTATTATTTAAAGATTATTTTTAAATTAAATTATTGAGTGATAATGCCATTAAATAGTCTGTACAACTAAATGGAAAAGTACTAACGCAAAATCTCCGCAGGAATATCAGCTTGCACTACACCAATCATAATGAAATTTACGGTAAAGCAAATAGCACACCTACTTAATGGCGAAGTAAAAGGAGACGAAAGCCTCACTATAAGCCAGTTAGCCAAAATTGAAGAAGGTACCAATGGCGATATTTCTTTTCTCTCAAACGAAAAATACGAACCTTTTCTCTACACAACCAATGCAACGGCCGTAATAGTAGGCCAAAATTTTGAGCCCCGCAAAGCCTATACCGCAACACTTATACTTGTCGAAAATCCTTATACAGCCTTTACACTACTTTTAGAAGAATACCAAAAAATGATAGATGCTTCCAAAAGAGGTATCGAACAACCTTCATTCGTTGGCGAAGGTACATCGGTTGGCGAAAATATCTATCAAGGGGCATTTTCGTACATCGGAAAAAGCTGTAAAATTGGCAAGAATGTAAAGATTTACCCACAAGCATATATCAGTGATAATGTAAGCATCGGCGATAATACCATTTTATACGCTGGTGTTAAAATATACTCCAATTGTATAATCGGCAACGACTGTGTTGTGCATTCGGGAGCAGTCATTGGCAGCGATGGCTTTGGTTTTGCTCCACAGACCGACGGAACTTACAAGACCATTCCGCAGTTGGGAAATGTAATACTTGAAGATAACGTAAGTATTGGCTCAAACTCAACGATTGATTGTGCCACGATTGGTTCAACGATTATTCGTAAAGGAGCGAAAATTGATAATTTGGTGCAAATTGCCCATAATGTAGAAATTGGAGAAAACACCGTAATTGCTGCTCAAACAGGCATTGCTGGTTCAACCAAAGTTGGAAAAAATTGTGTGTTGGGCGGTCAAGTCGGTGTTAATGGACATATTACTATTGCCGATGGTACAAAAGCAGGTGGAAAAGCTGGTATTACCAAGAGTGTTAAGAAAACAGGTACATCACTTAATGGAAATCCAGCCTTCGATGCGACTGAATATTTGCGTTCTATGGCGGTTTTACGAAAGCTTCCTGCCATCGAAAAACATTTAAAAGTACTTGAAGAACAACTCTTAGAGCTGAATCCGCAAGGAGTTTTATCATAAAATTAAAAAAACAATTATTCCTCTATTCAATATATAACAATTACATTTTCCTTAGAAAATAAGTAGAATTCACAATGAATGTTAAACAACAAACCCTCAAAAAAGTAGTATCAATCACAGGTGTAGGATTACATACTGGTGAAAAAGTAACCATGCTCTTACAACCTGCAGCGGTCAATCATGGATATAAATTCCAAAGAATTGATCTACCTAATAAGCCGATTGTAGAAGCTGATGTTGACTTTGTAGTTGATACTTCGAGAGGTACTGTCTTAGAAAAAGAGGGTGTAAGAATACATACAACTGAGCATATTTTATCGGCTTTGGTTGGTCTCCAAATTGATAATGTATTGATTCAACTTGATGGTCCAGAAATTCCGATAGTAGACGGAAGTGCCATACAATTTGTTGAACTAATCGAAGAATCTGGCATTGAAGAACAACATGCTCTGCGTAATTATTATGAAATCGAAGAAGCAATTCATTTCCGCAACGACGACCAAAGCATCGAGTTAGCTGCTTTGCCACTCAACAATTACCGTTTAACAGTAATGGTTGACTATAATTCAACGGTTTTACAGAGCCAGCACGCACAATTGCACGACATTAGCCTATTTAAGCAAGAAATAGCTCCTTGCCGTACATTTGTTTTCTTGCATGAATTAGAAACACTTTTCAAAGCAGGACTAATAAAAGGCGGAAATGTTGATAATGCAGTTGTAATAGTTGACCGTGAAATTTCAGAAGAAGAAGTCGAACAATTATCAACATTACTCAATAGAGAAAAAATAAGTATTGGTAAAACTGGTATTTTGAATGATATGCCTTTGCGTTTTCCTAATGAGCCTGCTCGCCATAAATTGCTTGATGTAATGGGAGATTTGGCCTTAATTGGTCGCCCACTAAAAGCACATATTTTGGCTGCACGCCCTGGACACACCCCAAACGTGGCTTTGGCTAAAAAAATTAAAAAACAAATAGCGGATTCGGCAAAAAGTACACCGCAATACGACCCAAATACACCGCTGGTATATAATGTCAGTGATATTGCTCGCCTCCTACCCCACCGTTATCCGTTTGCTCTCGTAGATAAGATTGTATATCTTGATGGAAATACGGTAGTTGGTGTAAAAAACATTACTATGAATGAACCTCAATTTACAGGTCACTTCCCTGACAATCCAGTGATGCCAGGCGTGCTACAAATTGAGGCGATTGCACAAACAGGGGGCGTTTTAGTACTTACCTCAACAGGTGATCCAGAGGCTTATTGGCCATATTTGGTTGGAATCGATAATTGTCGATTTTACCGCAATGTTTTACCAGGCGATACGTTAGTCATCAGATGCTCACTTCTTGCTCCTATTAGACTCGGTGTAGCAAAAATGCATGGTGAAGCATGGGTTGGCAAAACCCTCGTATGTGATGTTAATATGACCGCCCGATTAGTAAAAAAAGCAAAATAATACACAAAATAAAATTGCTAAATTCTGAGTTATGAGTTTTTTTTAATACTCTCAACAAATAACTAAGAATTCAGCACTCAGAACTCTATCAAATGAATCAACCGTTGGCGTATATACACCCTGATGCTAAAGTTGCACAAAACGTTGTCATAGAACCGTTTGCTGTAATTCACAAAGACGTAGAAATTGGTGAAGGAACTTGGATAGGTTCACACACCACTATCATGGAAGGTGCTAGAATTGGTAAAAACTGTAAGATTTTTCCTGGAGCTGTTATCTCGGCTGTTCCACAGGATTTGAAATTTAATGGTGAAAATACTGTCACTATCATCGGCGATAACACAACGATTCGTGAGTGTGTAACCGTCAATCGTGGAACAATAGATAAGCACCGTACCGAAATTGGTTCAAATTGCCTAATCATGGCTTATGCTCATATTGCCCATGATTGTATCATTGGCAACAACGTTATTTTGGCAAACTGTGTGCAGCTCGCAGGTCATATTACTGTTGGTGATTTTGCTAATATTGGAGGAATGTCGGCTGTACAACAATTTGTAAAGATTGGTAAGCATACATACATAGGAGGTTGTTCGCAAATCCGTAAAGACGTACCTCCATTTATTAAGGCTGCTCGTGAACCACTTTCTTATGCAGGAATCAACTCCGTTGGATTGCGTAGAAGAGGTTATACAGATGATAGAATAGCCGAAATCCAAGGTATTTACCGCTATATTTATCTTCGTGGATTGAATAATACAGATGCTATAACTCAGGTTGAATTGGAATTCCCAGCTACTCCAGAGCGTGATGATATTTTGAATTTTATATCAAATTCAGAGCGAGGAATCATAAGAAGCCCTGTTAAAAAAGGAGCGGAGGAATAAAATAAGTCAACAGTCGATATTCAGCTGTAGCACCGAAAAACTTATGATGTTGTCTTTATTTTTATAAATCAAGGAGTTCGATGACATCAGTTGACTGTGGTCAACGAACTATGGACTCATCACATGAAGATTCAATTAGAAAATCTTGGTAAGAAATTTCGTAAAGAATGGATTTTTCGAAATGTCAATTTGAGTTTCGAGTTAGGTAAAAATTATACCTTCATCGGCCCAAATGGTAGCGGAAAATCTACTCTTTTGCAGGTCTTGATTGGTGTAATGCCACAGACTGAAGGTAAGGTTTCGTACAATAATATTAATCAAGAAGTTTTAGTTGATGATATTTATAAAAAAATCGTAATTGCGGCACCTTATCTCGAATTAGTCGAAGAATTTACGCTTCTGGAATCAGTTGAATTTCATCAAAAATTCAAGCCTTTTAAAAACCAACTTTCGGCAGCTGAACTTATCGAAAAAATTCAGCTTGCTCCACACAAAGATAAAACTGTTAAGAATTTTTCTTCAGGAATGAAGCAACGCCTTAAACTAGGTTTAGCGTTTTATTCGAAAGCACCCATTATTTTGCTCGACGAGCCCACTTCAAATCTCGATGCACAAGGAATAGCTTGGTATCTCGAACAAATAGAAAGACATACTACCGACCGACTGCTAATTATCTGCTCAAATCAGCCAAATGAGTATGCTTTCTGCAAAAACATTGTTGATATCAGAGATTATAAGTAGTCTTCAGCAAATTGATAACATTCCCTAGAATTTTATTCCTCAAATTCTAACAAGTTTTGTAAACAACAATAATTCGATTCTCTCTTAAGCTTTCCAATATTCTCGAAGTTTTTCAATCACTTCATTTACAGGGTTTTTAATATTTTTCTTGCTATCAAAACAATTTGCTGCCATCTCAAGCATTACTATATCACAAAAGTTGCCCTTTGGCACAATCTTTCCCATTTAATTGTTTTGCAAATTATTCATAAAATATTTTACTTTCGTAAAAATAATTAGAAATTGAGAAAGCCAGTAGAAGAAATTATTAAAACCCGAACTCAAAAAATTACTGCAAAGTATATTAGGGAAGTGATAAATGGCAAGCCTTACTATAATAAAGGCTAAAAAAGTGTAATTAATGGCACTAAACAAATCGAACAAATTATCGGGCAGCTCATTGCAATCAATTATGGTAACGATCATAGTTTTTTTATCAAATCGCACCTTAATAAATCAAAATACGTACTTGCAACCAATGAAGCAGGGCTTCATTTAGGTCATAAAAACAATATTTCAATCAATATTGGCATTTTTTTAAAAGAAAAAGTGGTTTTGAATGATAAATACTTTGAAATCGCTCCCAAAATTGCCACAGAAGTTGATGTGAAAATTGAAACCGACAAAGATTTAGATTATGTTTTTTCAAAATCAGAAGAAATGATGAGTTTTGGTACTGAAAAAATCCTTTGGATACTTACCAAACACAAAAAATATTTGTGTTTTCAAAAAATGAAACAAAACAAATTTTAGACTCGAATAAAGATGTTATAGTAATGAAAGGAGTAGTTTTAAATATACATGATTTACTCGAAGAAGAAGGTGTAAATCATCTATTAGCTTAGCTTAACAAATTCAATATTTCGCTTCAAACCGTCCAATTTTGTGCGTTTTACGGCACTTCTACGGAAAATTTCTTGAAAAACCTCATGCGAAATTTCTTCCCAATCAGTATTTGTAAATTGCTGTAATTCAGCATGTTGCTTAAAATCTGGAGTTTGCGTTGGTCTGGAAAAACGATTCCACGGACAAACATCTTGACAAATATCACAACCAAAAATCCAATTTTCAAATTTACCTTTTACTTCTTCGGGAATAGCTTCTTTGAGCTCAATCGTAAAATAAGAAATACACTTTGAGCCATCCACTAAATACGGCTCCGTAATAGCATCGGTCGGGCAGGCATCTACGCATCGGGTGCAAGTGCCACAATAATCTTTCAGTTCAACATCGGCCTGGAGTTCTAAATCGCAAATAATTTCCCCGATAAAAAAAAAACTTCCAATTTCTCTTGTGATCAGATTTGTGTGTTTTCCGACCCAACCGATTCCACTTTTTTTTGCCCAAACTTTGTCCATAACTGGGGCAGAATCTACGAAAACTCGTCCGTTTACCTCTCCAATTTCTTCCGAAATATAGGTCATCAAATCTTTGAGTTTATCTTTCAATACAAAATGATAATCTGTTCCGTAGGCGTATTTTGAAATTTTATAATTATCGTCATTTTCAGGTAAAATTTGTTCGGGAAAGTAGTTCAGAATTACTGTAATAACTGATTTTGCTCCGTCAACTAATTTACGTGGGTCGAGACGTTTATCCAAATGATTGGCCATATAGCCCATTTTCCCGTTATAATTTAGATTTAACCATTTTTCTAAACGCGGAGCTTCTTCCTCTAAAAAATCAGCTTTCGATATACCGCAAGCATCAAAGCCCAGTTCGGTGGCTTTTGCTTTAATTAATTGAGAATATTTTTGTTGATGTAAAATATGCATAAAGCAAATTTAAGGTAATTTTTACTTTTTAATATTGGCTGGTGAAACCCATTCGTCCCATTCGCTATCGTATTCAGTGTAATGTATATAATGCAAGCACGAAAACTTCTTCAAAACCTTTGCAGGATACCATTTTTCATAACTTGCGGAATAGACTTTTACGCTTGCACCAATCGGAAAATCATTCGAACATTTAAAAGCTTTTACTCGTGAAGGCTCTACAATATCTACTTCATTATTGGTATAACTATAAAACCTGACCTTTATATTTTTATCCGCTTCTATGCCTTCTATGAACCCAAGCCAATCAGTTCCGTTATAATCTACCATTACTCGTTCACCGATTCTATTGTTTTTCTTGGCTTTAACTCCGCTACTAATAGTCCAGTTGTTCATATTAGCTGGTACAAAATATGATGCTTTTTGTCCTTCAACAACTGCCATTTCAGCATCAATGTACATGGATAGTTCGCCGAGTTGAATTGTACCATTATTATCGGTATCAACAAAATTTCGGCCTTCGAGAGCGTAAAGTAGTGCATTTGAGAAAGTCCAGTTTCCAGTTGAAACATCGGTTGGTACGACCGAATTGAGTGCGGCATAATTTCGAGTTTTGTATTTCTGAACTACCTTTGCCAAACCGCCTGAATTGCAACAATCTGCGGTAAATAATGCGGTATTCCCAGCAAAATTTTCGTTTACGGTCTTTACAATTTCTTCGGCAGTCCAATAAGCACCTTTATAATTGGCAAAACATACTTTTCCTCCATCATTTTTATATCCATGTCCGCAATAATAAAAAAACAAAATATCACCTTTCTTAGCTTGTTTAAGAAAAGAAGTAAATCCATTTTTAACATTATTTGTAGTAGCATTTTGGTCTTTGATATAAAGCATCTGATTGGTAGGTACGCCTTGTTTTTCAAAGAATTTCATAATTTTAGCATCAACTCTACCTTGCTTATCAAACGACGCAAAAGTATTCGCATCAGCCCATTCTAAAACCCCAACCATAAAAACCCAAGTTCGTCCATAATCTAATTTTTCTTGGCAAATTCCTTTCAAACTCAGTAGTATCATCACAAATAACAGGTACACTTTTTTCATTTTATCTATTATTTTGGTTAAAAAATTCTATTTTTGTTTTAATAAATGTCTCAAAAGCTATTTTATTATCAACTTCAATTTCGATAGGAACATAGAAAAACTGTTTTAATTCTAAGTCCGAAAGTTGAGGTTTTAGCTTTACCATGTCTTTCTCAGTCGTGATTATTTGCAAATTTTCATGGCTTTTGTCTAAAACTTTATCAATATCTTTTCTCGAAAAAGAATGGTGGTCAGGGAAATCAAAATTTTTCTCTATTTTCAACTTTTTTTCTTTGAGATATTTTACAAAAACTTTGGGTTTAGCGATTGCAGTCAATATAATAATATTTTTTGTTACATCAAAATCATTCTTCAAAGCATAAGAAGTGATTTCTTGATAAGCAATTTTTGAGAAAAATACAGGAATTTCTACTCTTGTATAAGCCGAAACTTCACCACTAATCTTCTCCTTTTCTGATTCTGCAATCTTGATTGGGCATTTAGTAATAATTACCGCATCCGCCCTTTTTGCACTAACTCTTACATCTCGGAGTTGCCCAAAAGGAACTAAACCATCATTATAAAACGGTTTATTATAATCTGAGAG
>Ga0247834_1008311_pt1 | contig 10499 bp, 8 predicted proteins | sample LaCruzMarch2015__8_FD_187118 | JGI IMG/M metagenome (GOLD analysis project Ga0247834, IMG submission 187118) | Freshwater microbial communities from meromictic Lake La Cruz, Castile-La Mancha, Spain - LaCruzMarch2015_12m | ecosystem: Environmental > Aquatic > Freshwater > Lake | place: Spain... | reverse complement strand
CGACAGTCTGTAGTGAGATCAAAGCTGGTTCGTTTGAACAAGAGTACCAATGCCAACTTTTAACAGACATAGTTCATTGCCTCAGTGTGTTCATCGCACGTTGTTTTCGCATTGCATTATTCATTATCACTCACGTTGAGTACTACTTTAGGATGGGGTTCTTACATCTTTTCATCGTGAATAAATCGGGGGGCCTAATCCTGCATCGTTCATTCGGTCCCAAGGCACCCAAAATTGGTACGAATGATTGGCTGCGTATAGGTTCCACATTCCATTCATTATATGCCATTGCTGCCGAGGCATCTCCGGTGAAGTTACCAGGGAATAAGAATTCTGGTGAGTTGTTTAAAAATTGATATGACCTTCCTCCTCTCCCCCCAATCGGGGATGAAAAATACTTTTCATTACCGTGTCATATATTAAAATCGATGTCTTCTATATTCGTAACAACAACAACACAATCAAAGCGGGAGCAGATGATGGGATCGAACAAATCGAGGGTGGGGGGATCATTCTGAAATGCTTACAAACCAGGACAGGGATTAAATTTGTACTGACGTGAGTTTGTGTAGATGACTATATCCAAGTTTATATAATATTTGATTTTCCATTGCATATTTGACCTTTCTTTCCTATCATTATTTATCATACGTACTATATCTGATGAAAAACAAAAAGTGCTGAACCTGGAACATCCGGCATGGATTTGGTGTTGCGTGAAATATACGTCCTCTATTCCGATTGCGCATTGGTGAGAACGCAAATAATGCACGTGATGATATTTAATTATATTACCTCAAAAATGATTTTATTCTCACTCGTTTTCACTACAATTAATTACAACAGAAGGATCCATTTTACGAGTTGGAAATGCCTATTAGATGTGAATTGTTCACAAATGCTGTTGATAATTTAGTTGACCAAGTAGTGTCGGGAGGACCAAGATATATCTAAAATCAATGAAACAATGCGATAGCAACTTTTAAGTCTGAATTCGTTGTACACATGGTCTTTCCCTCTAACACTTTTTCCGGTTGCTATCTATCTACTTTCCACCCAATATCGAGAATTCTATCTAGGCATATCTATGCCGAGACAATTCACAACAAAAGGTAAGGTATTCATCAGTGATTTGAAAATTAAAAACACGTTTTTGGTGATGAAAGCAAGGATGAAAGACTCTTTTTACTTTTTGCATGAAGAGCTCAGCAAGCCACCGACAAGCCCTGTCTTCGTTTGAAGAGGTCGATCCAAATATCTTGGGGTTGCAATCTAAGATTGTCAACTTCCAGAAGAAGTTAAAGGAGAAGTCAAAGTGTACTGATGACTATTACGGATGGATCAAAACAGGCGTAAAATTGAATGAAACAGAGGAGGTCGTGTCAAATCAAATCTTGAGATCTTGCTCGAATGTATTGGAGTTGATGAGAAAGGAGAAGGACTACGAGGAGCATCAATTATTTTGCGTCAATGATGACGATCCGAGCAGCAGAGATGCATTTCAATCATTGCAAGATGACATGGCAGTCCTTAGAAAGTCCGGGACCGACTACTCATACAAAGATGAGAGAATCAGGGATGGTATAGCAATAGTGAGACGCGTGATAGACGATAGAGCAAGAGATGAGCATGAGTTTGCGGTATGTGCTAAGATACTGCTTGATCTAAAAGAATCTCTCTTCGTCCAAATTGAAGAGTTAGATCAACAATATGCAGTTCAATCTCACGAAGCCGGCGAGTACCGGCAGAAAGCTAAGCTCTCATCTGATAGTCAAAATAATGATGATCAAAATGTGCTGCCATCGTCACTTGTGAGGGCACTCGATTCTCTACGGTCTCTTCTGCAAGAGAGTGATTATTGTGACAATGGAATTGTAGACGCCCTCGGAGACGAGATATGTAAGAAATTTGAGGACGCTCGCATTGAGCAAAACTTTATTGCGTTGAATGTAGAGAAGACCGCATCGTCCAGCTGCGACGACGAAACGATCTTCATTGCAAAGAAGACTAGTCGTCAAAAGCTAGTGTCTTTAGAGGCTCTCACAAAGACAGTTGAGAAGGATGCACTCAAAGATATTGAGTGCCTTCGAGAGGATTTCGTTGCTAAAATCCAAGCGACCAAATCTATCATTGCAACAAACTTGAAACGTAAAGAAATGGCGCTCCGATTAAAGGCGGTGCGCTTGGAACGAGAGAGTGTGCAGATGATTGAAACAGAAAAAAGGGCACACGCCGCGACCAAGAATGCCGTTGATGCTCTCCAAAAGGAAGTGCAACAAACGATTCGAGTTCTAGAGTCAAAAGACGCTTTAATGAAACATCAAGCGCATCAATTAGATGTTAAGAATGAAAACTCTATCAACATGAAGCATGATCTCGCAGAAGAAATAAAGAGCCATAGCCAGCAGCTGAAGAATAAGAATCGATCACTATTCAGACAATCTCAACTAGAGAGAAGAATCGCTACCAAAAAGGTTGCCGAGGAGAAAGCCGCTGCAGAGGAAGAATGTCGAATTGCGAGGCTGAACGAACTTGCATCTTGCGTTCCTTACTACGATTCCATCATGGACAAACAAGCTGACATACACAAGTCTACTGAGTCTCGTAAGCATGATGTATATGCTCACCCTAAGCTTCCAGACTTCCAAAGCAACAACTTGAAAAGCTTCACTAATGAGAAAGTGTTCTCAAATCCAAACTTCCGGTAAGAGTACGCATGAGACACTTGATCACGCTCAAATTCAATTATTATCTCACGAACACTTTTTTCGTCCATACAACGCACAAGTCTTGCCAACGCTCTACACGGTTCTGGCTTAGCTGGGTCATCGTATGCCAGAGACAAAGTGAGAGAAGCAATACCAAGAGCTGAAAACAGGACAACTGGTATCAAACCATACTGATCCAAAAAAAAAACCACAATCGTACAGGAAAGATGGCTACCGCGGATGTTGAGTATCCCAACATTCTCCATTCCTCCTACCAAACCTACATGAATGGGGGTCGGAATGCTCAACTTCCAAAGCTATTTGGTAATAGCTTCAAATGGAGCAAAGGGTACGGCGAGAGTCTCATATGGAGAATATCTCGGCTATTAATGAGTAACTCCTAATACTTCACATATTATTATTGCTGTCTTTATATTGTTAGGCACGGAAGATGCCGGAACATGCCAAGAGTGCCCGCCATGGGCGTAAACTTCAATGCGAGTCACTTTGTTGCGTTTCCTGGTTTTCGTAAACGTTTGCATGGACACAACGACCGTGTGTCCGGCCAACAAGACATTCTCCCTCCGACGTAATGAACGATGGAAATCGTCTTAAATACTTTTCTACGTAGACGTAATGGCCATAAAAATGATGCATGCCGTCGGTTACGCCACATTGTCAAGATATGCACAAGTCGAGGAGCAGTTAGGAATCGCAATATACAACAGCACTACCAAAGAAATGACTACCATTAATTTACACTATTTAATGTCTACAGTAAAATTTCCTCCCTTTGGTTTGCACGATCTCTAATCCTTTAGCCGTTGCGGAAAGCTGCTTGTTGGAGGCTGTAACGTTCTGACACTATTGTACAGTATTATCGGTAACACGCCATAGAGATATGGTATGATTACTGCTCCATTGAAGTGGAGTGCACCCGTAAGATCCCCACCCTCTGCACACAAGACTGCGACGACGAGTGACGGTAACACCGATGCAGCGACGGCAGGGATTGAGAATTGATTCGATAGCGGACAGTCGCCATCCTCATCATCGTCCTTCACAGATGTTTTGGAGAAGATACTTTCGTATTCTTCGGCCAATGACATGACAGCCGTTAAACTCGACACAAATAGCGCCGACGATGAGAATGCAGTGAACGCAATTGCCCCAGCACTGCTTCCGATGGAGTTGTCAAGACCACCTCCAATGTCGGCATAGCACCATGCAACATACATCAACATGGGTATGAAAGAGCCAACTACAATTGCAATTGTGATCTTCGTTCTATTAAAATCAAGAAGCTTCGATATGCTTGGGACAATATTCTGATACATGAGCGATGACAGCAATAAAGGAACAGCTGACGCGGCCGCGCTGAATCCATCAGGATTCGTCCCAGGCGTGAGGAATGCCCCCACCGGATCTACAACATTTGCCAAACTCGGCATCAATAGAACGGCAAAGCTTGAGAATACGACCACAACAATAGCATTCGCAATCTTCTCCAAGTTTGTATTGTTTTGTGTCACTGTGATGAAACAAATAATTGCTGCGAAGATACCAGTTCCAACGATGGGGTTCAATCCCAATCCTGGAAAGATGTCTACTAGTAACGGACCAGCAGCAACTGTCCCATATGCGAGGAAGCAGCTATTGCTTAATAGAGAAGCACCCGCAGTGAGCGTGCCTGCTGTTTTATCCTTTGTGGTTGCATCTACAAAGTCTTTGAAGCTGCTGGGTACTTCACATTCGGATGATTCATGCAGATTGATGGCCACATCTGCTAATAGTAGTCCTGATATTAGATTAATGATATATAATCCTAAAATGCAGCATTGGGAACAAGCGCTAGGTAAGACCAATAGGACCAAATACATATTCGCAGCATATTATTAGTTGTAACTTGATGACTACTTACCAAGGAAAATTGCAGAACCCCATGCTATTCCGACACCTTCTACGGTCTCTGGAAGGCAAAACATACTAGAACCAACTGTATTTCCAGTCACTAGGAGTGATGCTTGTGCAACGCCATCGAGACTTCCTTGACGACTAGGAGTACACATTACTGGAAATTGTTCCGCGATCGATCTCGGCCGTCGTGAGGAGGTGCGTTCAGGTCTTATTTCTGGTAAGTTGGACTTCGACAGACCATCGAGTGTCGCCACTGACAAGCGGGATCTACTAACATTATGATTGTTTGGAGATATTTGCACGCCAATTTGTCGTGCAATCTTACGACGCTCGTCGCTTTCTAAGTTAGAAGATGATTTGTATTCTCGAGCCGACGACATCGACGACCGAGAATTGTCGTGTCCCGGCGGCCCATGATGATGTTGAAATGCGCAGATCGACGCGGACAATAGGATCATGGCCACCGTCGTCGGCTTCATCGACTGAGATTTCATTTGTTGGGATAATAATCGGCCGCAAAATGTACCATGGATCGGAATCCTCGAGGAATGTTCTTTTTGTCGCAGGGAAAATTTCAACCGACGTTTTTTGTGTGTCATATGTAGGTACTGCCGGAATGGAAGAACGGAATGACGAGAACCGTCTTTTAATCCGGATGTCCGTCTTTTCTTCCATTAAGCCCGCCGGCGCCAAATGAATTGGACGTCCGCATCGCATGCATCCCTTATTGGGTTGTGTGAGTGAGGGGCGTAATGCATACCTTAATTGTGTCGATTCTAGCTACCGCTACTGTGATCAGAATCCTCCTTGCATCTCATTGCATTGGCAGTGGTAGCATCATCCTGTCACAAGTTTTGGGTCCAGGCATTGTACCTGCAATCAGTGCATCGGTATTAGACCCTGTTCACACGTGGGATCACCTGGCGGAGGCATGCTTTTGGTTGGATAACAGTCCCTCTATTTGGACGATGGACGTAAATAGTAGCAGATATTCTATCGGAGGGTATCGAGCAATTTACACACCTGGAACAAGAATCGTTGCACCTCCATTAGTCGTTGCCTTTTTGGGTGAAACGCTGGTTTGTTCCGACAACAATAACAACAACAACAACGATCAGTTACTCTCTCTGAGAAAAGTTATTCAAGCAATATTACTACTTGTAGCGGATATCATCGGTGCATACTGTATATATCATCTGGGAAAGCGTGTTTTGGAAATGGAGGATATGACAAACGAAGCAGAAATTGAACGACAAACAATTCTCTGTGACAAAATAATAAACAATGACGGGGAAGGTAAATGTAACAAACAACTTGTAATTCCAGGGATATTGAGGCCAGAGAGGGGATGGATTGTTGATTTGCCTTCGAAAATATTACCGCCTGAAAAAGTATTGACAGAATCGTCACTGAACGATGATGCTGTGAGCATTGGTGATGGTGTACCTTCGACAATTATTCTCGACGACAGAGATCCGCTAATCGTGATAAATCAGCTACCACTCGTCGTTGCAGTACTATACTTTTGCAATCCAATATCTATAATTGCCATTACCAATGGATCGTTACGAGGCTTATGGGACTCGTTTATGCTTCTTTCTTTTTACTATGCGACAATGCCATCTATCACGATATCAAAAGAAGGTGTTCCAACCAAAGTTAAATCTGCAACCATGGTAGCATTCAATTTATCTATCGCTATATATGCTGACGTTGGATATGTTGCATTCATGGTACCTATTTTGCTTTGGAGAGGACTTTGTGCGTCTACTACTAATAGTACGGCATTCCAAAGGACACACCATCGTGACTGGAAACTGGTGCTTGTACTATTTATCGTTTCCACGGCAGGCTTGCACTACCTCGCTTCGTTGCTAGTTGGAGGAGATAGCAGTGCCTACAGAAGAGTTCTTGTACAGGCTATTTTGCCGAATGTAGCATTTGTTCAGCAGGATGGGAGTGGAGCTGTCCCAGGTCCAAGCATGGGTCTGCATTGGTACATGTTTGTCCAAATGTTTGATAGATTCCGCCCCTACTTTACAGTGTTTGTTAGTGGTATTCCGGCCATGTTCGTAATTCCACTAACGATCCGCCTTCATCGGTATCCTTCAGTGCTGGTAAGTTCATGCTTATCTCTTGTGAATTTTTTGGTTTTCATTTCCTACACAAACAGTAACTAATTTTTTGCTTCCGTCCCCCCTTTGAAAGGCTGCCACGTTTCAACTGCTTTGGGCCATATTCCGACCAACTACGACCGTGCATACGCTCACACTCGGCATACTCTTGGCATTAATAAATCCACGTACCATAATCCGAATGAGAAATCCATCACTCATTTCCTTCTGTGCTTTACCAGTCCCAATAATATTATTCATAACATTTCATAGGATGTGGCTAGTGAGTGGTAATGGAAATGCCAACTACATTTACTTTCAATGTCTTGCGTATGGAATGTTTGTATTGATCATCACTATGGATTTCGTAAGCGCTACAGTGAAGAGAGACAAGGTGCGGAGGATGATTGAGAAAGGTACGATAGCTAAATTATTACTGAAAAAGAAGGAAGGGATAGAATCGGATAATGCCGCTGCGACTAATGCATCTCAGCCGATTGCGACAAATAATGAGGGGGTTGATAAAAATGACGATGCAAATTTAGAACCAGAGCCAACCGTAGTATTTATATGACATCACTCCATATAAGCAACTATCAATAAAAACAGATCATTTCGGTATGCATTAATATTTTTCACTAAAATTACATCCACTGCCTCGGCTCCCTTCAATCATATCGTAATTAATCTTCATGCAAATGCACCACGGGCTGCTGATAGGTTCCACAAAGCCAATGAAGTAACCTTGGCGGTTCCAAGATTTTCTTAACCCTCCACCCCCGAATCTCTGCAACCACTGGATACACATATTCCAAGAAATAATATGTATGACCTACCAATATTCCAACCGCATCAATTGTCACATTGTGTCCCAACAGCACTGAAAATGCCAACATAACCCACGGCAGATAGGGGGCGTTAAATGTGAATACGCCCAGAAAGCTCATACGCATATCCTCATTGCGTCGTCCCCAAACATAGACCATCATAAATGAAAGCGAGCTCCCAAGGAAGTGAACACTAACGAAGGGTGCGACGATTGTCATGAACGTCACGCCAAAGAATATCATCATTAGAAAATGAGCCGTCCTACCACGAAAATCCCCTTCCTCAAGACTGCGACAATATCGAACGAGGAAGTACATATGAAATAGAAAGTCAATCGAAAACATCCCAAAGAATAAATATGTCGTTATTAGTCTCCATATTTGCCCCTACAATTTATAGAAAGGAGGAATGGAGAGATGAAAAGCTTCTGAGTGAATTTCCAACGAACAACAAAAGAACATAGAATTGATGTTGTAAAAGAACTGTGTACTTACTTGATGGAATATTAAATCGAAGTTAAAGTAGAGCGAAAATGGGCTGATGATATCAAGAGCGCATCCAGCTGTTGTTAGGAATGCTCCAGTGAAATATAGACGAGATATGACGGGTATTTCCATGTACCTGAAAATGAATTAAGATAGCGACAAAAATAATAGAGAGTTAGTTCCTTCAAAAATCGGGTTGTGTTGGATATATGACATCCCTTCACGTACCAGGACATGAAATCAAAACCACCCGCGTCGACAGCACCTCCTCCCATGGCGGCACCTGCGAAATCCATGGCCCTCAATTATTTCAACTACAACGAGGTTGTTCTTAGATATGACAGCGACAGGCCTCAGTAAAGGTGGTGGTGGTTCGGTTCTTGTGTCGTCCGTGGTGTCAGCTGTTTTCGGGATCCAATGAGAAATACCGGAACTCAGCGCAGTATTCCCGTAACTCACCAAATTCCAGGTGGAGAGCTTCCTTTTTTACTCAGAGAACACTGTATGGGTGCTTGCGTATGTTTCAGTTTGTTGAATAAGGATAAATCAGTATATCGCATATTTATATAAATTTATACATTATCGATGACTAACAAGGCTCTTCGGTGTGGTCTTGCTTCTTCTGTGCTGTTGTTGTTTCATGCCCAACAACTAATTTTCGTGCATCTTGCACCGCAATTTGCATTGCTATGTCAAGTGTAGCAGTAACATCATCAACCTTCTTCAAGTGCAATCGCAAACTATCTCTATTTGCGTCAATATCAATCGTATTCAACCGTGGCAAGCTGGTAATTGCCTTAGAAAGCAGTTCCAACTTTTGCAAGTGAAGAGTAAGCGACTCTCTCTCTTTTGCACTCAGCTTCTCTGCTTCGGGAGCAATGAGCGACCTTCGTCGTATCAATGCCGAACGCTGTGACTCTATCTCCAGCTCATTCATTTGCAATTGTAACAGTTGATTTCGCTTATGCGATGAAGCAAGTGCTTCCTTAGCCTTTGCCAACAATGCCTTCAGCTTTGATACTTTTGCATTAGACTCGCGAATGCCTTTACGTAGTTTTGAGTTCTCCGTAAGCAATCTATTGCTTTCGTCTGTGACAGATGAAGGAATATCGTGCATTTTTGATATTAAACCCAGCAGTGCTGCTTCTTTTTTGGTTGATTCTTGCAACTGTCTTTTCTTCTCGACCAACTGAGCAGAACATTCCTTGTTGGCCGATGAAAGCCGTGCGTTCTCATGTAACAGTCGCTCACTTTCACAATTGGAAACTTCTTGAAGCTCAACAAATTTCTTGATTTGATTATCCAATTTCTTAACCACGAGGAGCCTTTCATCTTTCTCCTTATCTAGCTCATTCCTCAGTACTTGTATGTGTTCGCATTGCCTCTCCTCTAATCTTAGCTTCAATGCAAGTTCACCAGATACATTACTTTCTCTGCGCTTCATAAGTGCTAATTCATTTTCAGTAAGCTGCAATACCGTTCTTGTCTCTTCCAGCTTTGATTCTGTATTCGAATGCTCAGATGAAAGGTTAACGTAATCATTCTTGAGTTTGGCATACTCTATCTCCAAATTGTAAAGGCGTTCCTGTAGCTCATTTTGCTGAGAAAGTGATGCATTTACGCTATGTGGACTTATCACGGCTGACGGGTAGGTGAGTTGTGAAATGTTTACGCGACTTGCCGGATTTATATGCGGCTCAACCAACATCTGCTGGTGGTGGTGCTGGATTGGTGGTGGTGGTGCTGCTGGATTAGATACTCTTCGATGTTTGCGTCGCTTTGGTACTGAAACTTTCCTCATCGACAAGTGATCGTGGATTATTCTCTCGTTTTCTGCCTCATGGAACGTATCTTCTGCTTTCGTTGTTTCTATTGCGTGTGACTTCATATATTTGATGATACCCAGCCCTCTTCCAAGAGACCTTTCATCTAATATATCCAGCGGCGTCCGCCCTATACCATCCTTAGCACTAAGACATTCAGGAAACGCACTTATTAATGTTATCAATATTCCCTCCTCCTCCAGTCGAAATCTCAGATTGAAAGATACACAATCGCACGCCATATGTATAGGCATGTTACCCTCGTGATTGCGACATCGCACTCCCTCGGGATACATTGAGATCAACGTCTCTAGGAAATGCAATGGTACTGGTTCCGGTCCATGAAGGCACGCCAAGTGCAGCGGCAAATTGCACCACCTGTATTCGCCAGTCTCAGGAGACCGAGAACTGATCCACGTCCGCGCCTCCTCCGGACAAATCATGAGCCGAGATTGTGCATTGTCCCACAACTGTTGATTCATCAGTAGGAACAACTGCGTTGGATTGGATTCGCAAGACACTTCCATGTCGTGCAACGACCGCACGGCATCCCGCTCATGACGTATCATCTCCTCTACTATCCTTCAATATTTACTTCGACTTAAAAAGCATGCTAGCATGTCT
>Ga0247834_1008301_pt1 | contig 10513 bp, 5 predicted proteins | sample LaCruzMarch2015__8_FD_187118 | JGI IMG/M metagenome (GOLD analysis project Ga0247834, IMG submission 187118) | Freshwater microbial communities from meromictic Lake La Cruz, Castile-La Mancha, Spain - LaCruzMarch2015_12m | ecosystem: Environmental > Aquatic > Freshwater > Lake | place: Spain... | reverse complement strand
CCCCAACCCCCTGAGATTGTTTGGTTGACTAAATAAATGTATATAATATAAATGGAGCCATCTCAGCTCCCTCCAGACAAACCTAACAATAAACAAACGAACATACATACAACTCTTGACTACTCCTCTCTGTGAGAACTCTCAGTCCCCCGAATCCCTCAGTGCTCAGCCTCCTTCCTGGGCTCGGTATTGGAAGGCAGCGTGGTGTGGCTCGAGCTAACCCCTATTCAGAGGAGGCTGATTGAAGAGCCTTGGCTTCTGGCGACTGCGAAAAGCAAGCTGAAGGAGATTCAGGAAGACTCCTTAACATCCCACTCAAACCAACTAATCATCAATCGCTACCTCAGCTCAAGACAAGTAACTTCCAGCAACTATCTCGCCCAGGCGGAAGAAGTAACGGCAACCAGAAGAATAAAATGAGCTCTATGACCTCTTAGCTCTTCGAAATTTAGTCCAACTCCGAGGAGGAAAAAATACTGCTACGAGATTTTGTAGTTAAAAATTGGGAAGGGCTGGTGTAGATATATTTGGGTGGGCAAGAATAGCACTTTGAACATGGGCGAGGATTCCGCCGTCATCGATAGAATCATGATATATTTGAAGCACCGCTCCTAGAACCACTCAAGATAGCAGGAATGACTTCAACACTGTCACCACCGAAACATATTGAAGTGATCACACTCAATATTTGGATAATATTTTCCTCTCTATTTTATATTGCGAAGTTTGGGTATTAATTCTAATATTCTGCGGAGTACAAGAAGCTAAGCCTGAAGCGCTGACGATTTGCATAAAGCAGATATAGAGATACCAAATTGAACTACATGGTAATTTCAATCTCTCCTACCGCATAGTCGAGTGCGCCCTCGTGATGGAGTATTACAATTTCCTGGATTTGGGCACTCCTATATACTTACTCACTGTTTCCTGCTGCATAACTCGCCTCTGCAAAAGCTCCGATCTATTTGATTTAAGATGCAATAACAGATCAGTGAAATCTAAAACATTACGCCTAACCTGACGAAGCCATCTATGTGGAATACGTTTCGAGTTAGAAAGACCCAAATTTCAGCATGGACGATTTCCCAATCAAAATCGTGCCATCAATCCCAAGAGTACACCTCCAAACTGTTAGAAATCTAGAATAAGATAGCCAGAGCGTAAATCTAAGATACTTCTGGCGAGGTACAGTATCGGGAACTCACGATTAAGTAGCTCAACTCCTCCTTAGTCACGCCCGCGGGGGGTCTTTTGGGAATATCTAGGGTCAAGGCTGAAGCCTATCTACGGATCAGTTGCTAAGGGAGTTTTCGCGCCCTAAGACCGGCTTACATCGGAACATTAATATGAATGAACATTAATTAAACAATTTTCCCCTTAATTTACCATAAAAAATCATGATGATTATGTAGAGTAGTCCATCAATTTTGTTGAGCTTATAACAGTAATATTTATAATAAGGAAAACTGGATCATTTTTTTAATCTTGCCTATCTTACTTATTTTCCGAATTGTAATGAGTTCTTCGTAGGTTATAGGTCTTTTTACTCAGCTGAAATATTTAGCATCATTATTGTTTTACTCTATCCATTTAGAAATGGGTAGAGACTTTTTACCAGAATATTATTCATTTTTGGCTTTTCTCCATTTGGTTTTTGTTAAATATTCTTAAAAAACATCTTCAAATCCATTAACGATCCATTAATTTTATTCATTTACTGAAATCGAGCTTATCCTTATGAACTGCCTCCGAATACATCTTTTACTCTCTAACTTCCTGCTAAATCAACGAAGCTAGTTGATCCTTCCTTCTATTCTCCAGTGATTATATTCTTTACTACGATGAAAATGCCAATAATGAGATGAGATCTACTTGACTGCTTATTGCCATTTGTAGAGGCAGTTGATCTCCTGTTTAAAGATTTAGTAATGATCTATATCAGCTACTATTTCGAATGTACTCTTATCTTCAGAAGAAAACTATTATGCTTGAAATGTTTTTATTTATTTCCGTCAAGTATGTCTAAGGCCTGGTCTAAATAAATCTGGAACATTGATAATTTTATGGAGAACTACCAACAATTTAAGTCCAACTTTTTTATTTGTTCGAAAATTTCATTTACTGAAAGGAATAGGAGGCCTTTTTCGCTAGTTTCATTGTTAAGCAGTGACGGTTGCCCAAACAAAGTATAAGTTTTACCAGACCCCGTCTGGCCATAAGAAAATATACATGTCTTTTAACCATCAAGACATTTGAGAACGTATTATTTTATCTAGGAAAAAATAGATACCTGGGTAGAATTTTAATAAAAGACCTTTTAAAACTATTACTTATATTTCTTGATCTCAACTTTATTAAATCTTTTAACTTTGTCAGTTATTTCGATTGTTTTATCGCTTAGACCTCTTATAGATATTGAAGAATTTTATTACTTTAATGGTCTAATTCTGCAAAATACCAATATTCTACCTTCTTTATCTTGAATAAGTTTCCATATATGCTTTAGTTCTTGGTTTATGAGTGCCTCATTTTATTTTGCAGTTTTTCCATTACTTTAATCAGAACCCTCTAAAATCATCGAAGCAAAATACTCAATTCTTTATATTTATTTTAGTTATTTATGATTCTCCTACTTGTTTATTGTCCATAGTCTTTATAGCCATCTATTGTAGGAATACTTATCTAAAAATGAATTTCTAACTCTGCTTACATCAAATTAGATTTCTTCTCGCCTTTTTACGATTTATTAATAATTTTCTTCCAGATTATTTAAAAAACTATCGGTGCAATTTATTTTATTAGAGTATCGGTTTAGAAGTTATTCATCTTCAAATATCTCCTACTCTTGTTATAATTCAACAGGTGATGGGTTAGTATAAGCCAATTTGTCAATTATAACCTCCACTGTTGGCACTGTTGGTTAGTAAATGACGATCTCCTATTTTGCTTCTATTTTCTTTTGCCTCGTATTACCTGATGAGAAAACTAACCATTGTAATGATTTCTTTTTTTTCCTTCTGATTTATTTAAGATCATCTTTAAGTATATTCTATAATTTGGTTATTTTTTTCTTTAGTCTTTTATGTTGGAGTATCTTAATATCGAACTCGAGCATTTCCAGCTATTTTGTGAGGCCATCGATGGAGGAAGAAAAAGGGAAAATCTTCCAATTAATACCGCTTAAATTTTTCTCCTTTTGGGCGATTACTTCATTAGATATATCGGAATCATCTGCTTATAGTGCATCTTGTTTGTCATCAAAATATTCGATTGGGCGTTACTGATTATTTTAGCAGGATTTAGGCGAATCGCAGATGGATTCTTGATTCATTATGAATAGTAAGTATTATAGGATAATTAGAATAATTGAATCTAGCAGTTTGCTAGCGAAAAATAGAATCATGACACTAGGCACAAAGGCAGAAACACCTTCGCTAATGATTATAGGCTGCTATCGAGCTATTCGCGCAAAATAAAGTTAATGTCTTCCTAATGCCCACACCAGTGCATGTGACTGATTCCTATTCCGCCCTGCATTACCTGCATTATGCTACCCTCCTGCAGAAAGATTAAGAAATTATCATTGGGCTTAGTTTTTTATTAATCCTCTTCATGAAGAGCAACTCGTTGGTTGGGAGTGCACTCCTTTGTACAGCATATGCTTGTAGCTATCAGTGATCTTCTCAATAAATATAATCTGTCAACAAATCATATTTAAAGGGCCTCATCTTTCTTTATAGTATATCCCATCTAAAAATTGCACATTAATCAAACCATCGAATCATCACTGGAAAGGTTGGCTTCTGTGTTAACCTCTCTGTTGGAACTTCTTCCTCAGAAATAATTCAATATTGCCAAGCAAAAGGAGTGTTTTATATCGACACCGTGAAGGAATAATGGGAAGGGTTTTGCTCTAATGAAGAAATAGAGCTTTCAAAAAGAAGTAACTACGGACTTCGGGAAACTTTACTCAGAGATGTGAGGCAGCATGGAAAAAAGTCCACCGCTATATCATGCTGTGGCGCTAATCCAGGTATGGTGAGCTGGTTTGTCAAGCAAGCTCTTGTTAATCTTGCCAAAGACACCGGGTATCCCTTGGATAATGTTCCTGAGACTAGGGAGTAATGGGCCAGATTGATGATGGAATTAGGAGTGACGGGAGTACATATCACAGAAAGAGATACTCAAAGGAGTAGTTAGGTTAGACATCCAAAACAATTTTGGAATACTTGGTCTGTCGATGGCTTCATCTCTGAGGGTTATCATCAACCCGCAGAGCTTGGATGGGGAACCAATAAAAAATGGGTTCCAAAAAGAGTTGTTTTCCATCGTTAAGGCTGCCAAGCAGGTATCTATCTAACTGAACCTGGAATGAATGTAACAGTGAAGACTTGGTGCCCAACATTTGGGCCTCAATTCGGCTTCTTGGTCACACATAACTAATCAATCTCTATCGCAGATTACTTTACTGTAAGAGAGAATGATCAGGTTGTTTTTAGACCGACTTGCCATTATGCTTACCACCCCTTGTGAGGATGCTGTTGCTTCTGCTCTTGAGGCAATGGGCTCCGGAGAAGTTCCATAATAGAAGGAATGGAAAATTCTAGAAAAAGATGTTGTAAGTGGAATGGATGAATTAGGGGTACTTCTCTTTGGCCATTCAAAGAATGCTTACTGGTATGACTCTCAGCTTGATATCAAATCTGCGCGTGAAAGAGCTCCCAATCAAAATGCTAATGCTCTTCAGGTGACTTCTTTTATCATTGCTGGTATGGTCTGGGCGATTGAGAACCCACAAGCTGGATTGGTCTAAGCTGACTAAATGGACTTCAAGCGTTGCCTTGAGATTCAGCATGAGTATATTAGCCCTGTTAAGGGTTACTATACTGACTGGAATCCTTTGATGAATCGAAACAAGAGATCCCGACTGAGAAAAAGCAATAATCGAAAATACAAAACTCCAATCATCATCAACAAAACAAAGAAAACTCACAAATACGCTCATACCCGTACAAAACCTCCAGATAAACCATGATATTCAACACCCATTATTATTATTATTATGGTAATTCATATTAATGTTCCGATGTAAGCCGGTCATTAATTTTCAGAGGGTAAATAGGCTTCTTTTGATTAAGAGTTAATAGTGACTATTTATTCTAAACTACTATGTTTTGAAGGAAAGCTATTGAATAATTTATTTCTCACTCATCTAATTTGCTAGGTCTTTGAATCACTATCAATTATTCATATTTATGACTTCTCTTGGAATAAGCATAAATTAGTCGACATATCTTCATTTACCTTACCTCTTCCAGCAGATCCCTACTAATTTCATAGCCTATACAACAGTCTTTGCGAGTAATACATATGAAACAAGAGAATGAAAAGAAAACGATGGAGATATTTTAATAAATAAAGCTTATCTTCATCATCCTTTCCACTTATATCTTTAAGGAATAAATACAAAAATTAGTTGAAGCGCCTCGCTCCATTATGCTTCCTTTTTACTATTTAAAAAATAGTATTTTAGATAAAGAATAATGATATCTTAAAGGGAGCTAATAGAGCCCATGGAGTAGGGCAATGCCATCTTTCACAAAACATTTGGGAAAACTACAGCTTAAATACTTTATTTGCATCATATTTATCGAATCATTATAGAGTCATCTATCATTATTTGCAAAAACATATCTAAGATAGTATAAATAATATTAATGGCCATCCTCATCACTGCGATGATATTTTTTCTTTGCTATTTTTACCTTTTCGCTTGGCTGAGCATTTCTATCCTCAACTAAAGTGCGATTATATTTCAACCTAATCTACTTCAAGATAAGAATAAATCTTGCTTATGCATAATAGTCTATTCAGCCAATTTGAGATGACACTATTTAACCTTATAATAGAACCTACTTACATCTCTACCGTATCGTATACCTCTTGATTATTCTCAGGAACAAATATGTTCTGCTCATCAGTATCCTCGAAAGCTATGCAGTTTGATATTTAAAATACACTCTGTGCAATCCTGTTAAAAAACACATTGATATAGTTGACTGTTCACTTTTTAATGGGCTATTGTCTGCATGAAAGAAGCAATTAAGAACGATCTTGATTTAATTTTTGGAGGTAGATGTTTCGCTCATGAATTAGCTTACTATTTAGGTGTTGCTTTTTATCGCATCTTTTCTACCCATCTTTAGAACGCCTTAAAACGACTCCTCTATTTATGGAGATTATTCTATCGTACATTAATCTTGCTTTTCAATGAGCTATCATTTTATTCTTCCAGACTCTTTTTATAATGTTCAGGATTGAGTTCATTAGTAATAATCTCAAGCTGATATAAATCTTTGCCTGGATACTCCGCTTACTCATTTCATCATTGAAATTATTAAAATTCAGCTTCCATTTTACTCAACTTATCTATAGAGTTCTTCTTCCTATTTTTCCTATATGTATGCTAGCTTACTTTTCTCTATATATTAGTAAATAGCAATAAATCGAAAGATAGCCTATGAGAAGCCAATCAATTAATGATAAAAGTTTAGCATACAGCAATATCATTAGAAGCAAACAAAGAGAAGAGATTTTTACAACAGTCAGAAACAATTTTAAGAAATAAGGAGCTGATGGTATGGTCAATATTTATCAGATAACATTTGATCGCATATTTTTAATGTAAGGCGATTAAAGTACCGATATTCCCGTGGTTAATTACTTATTTATGAACAAAGATTAAATTATGAAAAATATCATCCTCAAGAAATATCACATACAAAAATTGGTCAAAATTTTGTACTAAAGATAACAAAGTCTCAAAAACTATAAAAATTAACGGATCCAATATTATCTTGTAACTATAATCTCAGAGGTTTTTGTTAAAATGGAACATTTTTCAGAATAGATAATAGAATTTATTCAAATTTGTATGGAAATACTTCAATATTGTTCAAGCCTATCACTTAGAATAATTATTTTAAATACTTTTTCTGCATTATGCCCGTGGAGTAGCTTGAAATAGATATTTATTAAAAAAGATTTTTCATATTTATTAAAACAAGTGGCTGAAAAATAAATTTTAACTACTCCAACCTATTATTTTATCTATAATTTGGCTTGTTCTCTACATTCAAGGCAGTAATTGGAAGAAATATTTGTCGATTTTGTGCTTGATTTCTTTAGATTCTATTTTGAAATCTCTTGGAGTGAGTAATAATTTGCCAATATCTTCAGTAAATTGATCTATGTCAATAATGGTTTGATGGCAGGAAGGATAGTTTAAAAATTTAGAAGATACATCAATATAATCGTCAAAAGATTGAATAGTAAACAATATAATCTAATTGATAGATGCTAACTTTTGATTCTATTCACGAACATGGATGCACTTTGTGAAGATAATGGTTTATAAGTTATTTCTCCTTCGGCTTTTATATTTAGTGAATAATCGTTATCAAATCTATCTCTTTAATAAAAGAAATCTTGTCAAAACATATCAAGATATTATAGATTTTTTAAAAATTAAGGCCGATTGGGATCCTTGAGGAGTAAAAATCTTCAAATCGTAAAATAATAATTTTAATAAGAATCAGCATTTTAGATAAACAAGAGTAACTCATCGATTAAATTGATTAATAATCACAGTATCAGAAAGAGCACGACAAAATTACGTCTTTTTTCAACAGTTTCTGAAATAGCTTTTAGTAATAATCATCGGAAATCAATTAGAAAAACTCTTTCGGCCTGCTTCTCTCAAGAAAGTCTTCTGAAATCATCATAATCATCATATCAAATCCCTTTTACATAAAAATCTATTGAAATCTTCCAATCTGCCGATTCCTAAGAGTCCTATTTTAGCAATTATTAAGTACAAGAAATAGACATAATAAATCATAATATCCAATCTTTTACTATTGGATTCAAAGGAGAGATTCCTCGTATAAAATCTTTGTTAGTGAAAATTCAAAATTAATGCTAGCATTCTAACAGTTTCTTTGGTACTAAATTGATTAACGGTTATAGATAACACTAAAGAAGGAGCTATAAAAATATATTTAAATGCTCAATATGTTCATAAAATGGTAAAATCATTGAAGTAGATAATCATTTTAATAATTATTCCATCGAGTAGTCTATCAAGATAAAATAATAAGAAACGATGAAATCAACAATTGCAAAGTTGAACACATCGAAGCTACGTAAAAAGTTATTTGGGTTTGTATAAAATTTATGTAAAAAGCTTAGACCGGATTTAGTTGATTCATTAAGAGCTAGAGTCCCACTGGATGCTATTAAAATGATAAATTAATAGCTCAAAGAAGATATTAAAATAGATAACAGGAAAGTTCTTTTTCAATTGTCAATAGCTCTCATTCAATGCTACTCCCCTTTTATCAAAGTAATTTCTCAAAAATCAGGTACTAAATCTAACATTAACAATAAGATATATGTAGTGCGAGAAGACTACCAAAGAGAGATCCTCTTTGAAACTATCAAGAATTACTTAATAATTGCAGTTTATCCCAATTTTTTATCGATAATAAATGGGGTTATCTACAGTAACCCATTATTATAGAGGCTACTATTCCAATAAAGTTAAGATCATGAAGATTTAAAACTTTTACTAGAGCGGTTTAACAAGAAATAGCCTCAATAAAAGCAATAATAATACGTTGGACTCATATTTATTCTTGTGAATAATAAAAATCATTATACAGCTTAAAATTCTTGGGAAAATTATTTAAGATCTTTTAAAAATTCTAATTAATTGATCACAATTGAGTAAATAGTCTTCATTAAAAATTAAGAAAGTTTTGCTAGAGACATTATTATTAATTTTTCTTTTCGAGGAATCCCTGACAAGAGGATTTATAAAATTTATGAACTCGATCTATTCGATGAATAAGAGATAAATAGAATTTTGATTAAGCATCACCAAGATAGAGTCTTCATCGAAGTATGCACATAATCAGAATAATAAACTAAAATTATCTAGGAAAAACTTGAAAAAATATGATTTCGTTAAATTCCTGAAGAAATCCGCAAAAAATGATATGATTCCTTTTACTATAGATATAAAGATGTATGGACATTATTTATTTATTCGTGAAAAAGATCTTGACATTTTTATCCCCAAGTGCTTCAGAATTTTACACCGCTCAACTGCGATAGGTTTGCCTTCTTCCGTCAGTAGGTAATCGCTCAGAAATTCAATTTAGGAGTATACAAGAATGGTTGGAAGTCCAAGTTGACGCAATTTTTAGTTGAATCTGTTCAAGCAGCTTTATTTTGGCCAATATATTAAGAAGTTAATATATAGAGAGAAAAGATATAAATTTTATATCGTCATTAACCTAAAATTAAGTGAATTATATTGATCATTTGTAGTATTCTTATTATTCTTTTTTGAGTAGATGATAAAACTGTTTTCTTTCCATCGCATTCAACATATTAGTCCCGAGTGGAATCTTCTTACAGATATATAAATAGTGAGTTAACTCCTCTCCATCTTAGCTTTGCCTTTTCTTTTACTATATTTTCATTGATCAATTTACTTGCTTCCTCATTAATTGTTCAGCCCTATTTTCAGCATAGGAAATAACAGAATAGTATCCGTCAGGCTTCAAGATTCTATAGCATTCTTCAACCATTTGAGCGGTCGATATAAATGATGAATCGGAACATGTTAGTGCATCAATTGTTGATTTATCTATTATCAGATCAAATTTATCATTTTAGTACCGATGCAAGCCCTCCCTCTACGAGGCATTAGTGGTAGGCGAGCTCCTTGTCGACGCCGACTGCACCAATCTATTTTTCTATCAGCTGGAAGGCATGAACTTCAAGGATTCGGTTGAGATTCTTAATAAAGAAATAATAACGATTGCCTAAATTGAGTAAAGGCAACATAAAACAAATGACTCTTTTATCAAAGTATGTGAATATTCCTCCTAAAGCAAATAATTCCCCATCATATATCTCACCTTAAGCCAGCACATTACGTTTGGATACCCTGACTTGATTTCAGTTCTCCATAACTCTCTTTCCAAGGGCTACCTCATCATTCTCGAGGAGGACCACCATTCCTTACACTACCTATCACTCTAGAGGCCTCTCATTAGCCAAAATTATCATGATGGAGGAAAAAGCATCGTATACTAAACTGTAGGGATATTATAAATGAATGCAACAGAAAAAACTATGTCTCAAACAAAATGGTAATGGCTTGACAACGATGAGTTCGCTTTAGTTATGCCGGAACACCTCAACTAAGATAGAAACAACTCCAAGCTCACCCTTGCACTCATCAATTTTTCGTGGAAGTCGATGCCAACAGCGATTAGACCTTGGAGTTGGAAGATTACAGGAGCCACATCATCGAGCTGAACCTAATCAACACTATAAAGTATTATTGAAGTGAGGACCTAATTTGAGCTGAAGGGGAAGAGTTTGATGAATAAAGTAATTGGATAAATCAAGGGATTAATTAAAGTAAAGTTATTGTATA
>Ga0247834_1008297_pt1 | contig 10520 bp, 13 predicted proteins | sample LaCruzMarch2015__8_FD_187118 | JGI IMG/M metagenome (GOLD analysis project Ga0247834, IMG submission 187118) | Freshwater microbial communities from meromictic Lake La Cruz, Castile-La Mancha, Spain - LaCruzMarch2015_12m | ecosystem: Environmental > Aquatic > Freshwater > Lake | place: Spain... | reverse complement strand
CTCGTATGACTGATCCATGCGGTCATGGTGGAAAAATTGTGCTTGGAATGCCAACTATTATAGTTGGTGATTGATAGTCCCTAAAGTTCATCAGTATCTATGGGGTTTTTTTTATAACATTTTCCCGGTAATGTTGGTCCATGATCATTGGCCACACATCTCCTTTTGCGATCTTAGAATCAGCGCTTGAAAATAAGCAGCATCACGCATTTTTGCTTGGTGGTCCGCGGGGTATTGGAAAAGCAACGTTGGCTCGTGAATTAGCAATAGCTGCCTTGACCAAGGCTAGCTCTTTTAATAAAAAAATCGTTGAACAGCAATGTACAGCAGGTGCCTACCCGAACTATTTTTATATTTGCCAATCTAGAGATGATGATGGAAAACTGAAAAATGACATCACCATTGAACAAGTACGTACTCTTCTGAATAGTTTAAAACAAAAAGCTGCAGTTGCAAGCCCTAGAATTATTATTATTGACTCAGTTGATAATTTAAACCGACAAGCTGCAAATGCCTTGCTGAAAATGCTGGAAGAGCCTCCTCAAGATGCTTTTTTCTATTTGATTTGTCATAGTATTGGCAGCGTGCTGCCTACTATTAGGTCACGGTGTTTGACTATCAATTTCAAGCCGCTATCTGACACTGATATGGCCCAAGTTATTGGGCATGAAGCTGATGCGCTCGTTCTTTCTATGGCATCTGGTTCGCCAGGTAATTATCAAAAAATTGTAACGGCAGGCGGTAATGCTACTATACAAGCTATTCAAAAACTTTTGATGATTACTAATTTGAATGATTTAAAATCTGCCGTTCAAGACCTTTTAAAACTTAGTGACGATACCTTTTTAGGGCATTTACTTCACCAGTTCTTATATGCACAAGCTTTGAAAGAACCAGAAATATATGCTCACTCTGTTCAAGCGGTAGAAAAATTCATGCGCCACACCCATAACACACATCTTGATGGTGCTCATCGATTGATTGCAGCGGTTCTGCTGGCTCAAAACCCAAACCACGAACAGGCTATCTATGGCTAATGCGCTCGTTATTTTTTTAAGCGGAGGGGCAGGGTGCTTAAGTCGCTATTTGCTTAGCTTGTGCGTTTTTCCCATTATGGGATTACCTGTAGCTACATTAATTATAAATGTGAGTGGAGGGTTTCTTGCAGGAGTTGTAGCAACTAAATTTTCACACCTAAAACCAGTGCTGCTTATAGGATTTTTAGGCGGATTTACAACATTTTCTGCATTTTCATTAGAATGCTTGAGTATGATTCAAAATCAACAAATGCTCATGGCTTTTGCTTACATAATGGCAAGTGTTTTCTTAAGCATTACTGCTGCTTGGTTTGGATATTATTTATTTTCATAATAATTAATAAATAAAATTAACTAAATAAAAATACATTTAGAATTATATTAACTTCAGTTGTCTAATTACACTGTTGTTAATATCATGTGTGCAAATAAATACCTTGAAAAACTAGCTGTTGTAGTCTTCTTCATGATATCGACGTATGCTGCCACAGAAGCTACAGAAATTGAATTAGTTCCAAGTCTTGGACTTGGTAGAACTATTCCGGGTTATTTTAAAATCTTAACTTTTGATAAAGCCAAATGGTCAACATTTGCTGATACATTCCCAGAACAACCTTTGGCGCAAAACATAAAACAACATATTGATTCTATTCAGTTAGAGCCTCTTGTGTCTTCGCGAGAAGATATTTTTTCAACTGAATTTTTCAAAGAAAGGATAAGACAAAAATATTGCACATCGTTTAAAGGAGATCGCCCTGTTGCTCCTAATCTACGTACTGTTGATAGTGATGGGATGTTTGCAGGGATTTTAAATATATTACACACAACAGAAGGAGATGCAGTTGGATTTGAAGCTTTTGTGGAAGAACTAATTACTCAGTCTCAAAGTGTGATTGCTGCATACAATCACCGATTGGAAACTAGTGGCGGTAATAGTGAATTACTAAAACACTTTTTGGGAAAGATATTTTTTGCTGAAGAGGCATACTTAAATTCTGGCTTTACAGCGATGCGCATGCATTTATTGGTTGAGGGGTTGGTTGCTGGTGATCACCATCTTTTTGACACAGAAATAAGAAGTCATACTTTTACTCAATCACTTCTAAGGCGTATAGCATTAGAAGGAGAAGCCGACACACTAGTTTTGGGTTGCGGTCATTCTTTGATAGCAGATGTTGCAGGAACATCTGCATATTTTGCTGACGACTTTTTAAAGGCTTATACAAATAAAACTTTTGTGCATTCTTGCCAACATTGCCAATGTGATCATGACGGACAAATTGCTGTCGCCATAACTGAAGGCGGGCTTGCTGCTAATATTTCTTATGATGGTGGTGCTCATGCTGATATTTTTGCAGATGCAGTGACTCCTACTTTCTGGGTGGCATTAATTCAATTAAAAACAGAAGGCAGAAGTCCCATTAGAAATATTATTGATCACGCCTTCATGCTATCTGCTCATGAGGAATACATCGCAAACAGTTTAGGTATTGGCGGAACATTTCGAACTTACCTACCAGACCTTACAGAAAAATTTGAAACAGTAGGGTTTGCATTGCAGGGCACGCAGAAATTTGGCGAACGTACTGAGTACATTTTTGAAAAGGTTAGATAGTATTGCTATCTAACTTGCACTAAACAGTGTTGTTTCTTACCCAAAGATATTTTTATAGGCGCTGCACGAAGTGCCAAAACATCAACCTCTTGTCTTGGGTCAGTAACTTGTTCGCCATTAATACGAAGTCCACCACCTTGGGCTAGGCGCTTTGCCTCACCTTTACTTGCGCACAATCCAGAAGCCACCAATAACGTTTCCAACGTTGGTATGTCAATTTGTGATTCTTCTATCCATTTTGTTGGAAGATCAGCGTCGCTACCAGCACCAAAAGCTGCCTGAACTTGGGCATGAATTTCAGTCAAAACACCTGTACCATGACACATACCTGTTGCAGCATCTGCTAAGGCAATTTTTGCATTATTTAAGGCTGACCCTTCAAGCTTTGCGTATTTTTCCAGGTCATCAATAGTAAAATCGGTAAAAATTTTCATATATCGAATTACGTCTGCATCGTCAGTGTTGCGCCAGAACTGCCAGTACTCAAAAGGACTGAGCATATTATCGTTCAGCCAAACCGCACCTTTTGCTGTTTTTCCCATTTTTACACCACTAGCAGTTGTCACCAATGGGCTGGTTAGGCCAAATACTGGTTTGCCTAAAACTCTACGTGTTAATTCAACACCATTAACAATATTTCCCCACTGATCAGATCCACCAAGCTGCAAAACGCATTTATGCTTTTTAAACAGTTCCATGAAATCATACGCTTGCAAGATCATGTAGTTGAATTCTAAGAATGATAAAGGCTGTTCACGATCAAGGCGTGATTTAACACTATCAAAGCTGAGCATGCGGTTTATTGAAAAGTGCCGACCGTAGTTTTTTAAAAAATCAATATAGTTAATATTCATCAGCCAATCGGCGTTATTAACTAAAACCGCATCGGTGGGGCCGTTTCCAAATTTTAAAAATTTTGCAAAACACTCTTTAATGCCCGTAATGTTATTAGCAATTGTTTCATCACTATTTTGTTGACGCATTTCGTCTTTGCCTGATGGATCTCCTACCTGTGCTGTTGCTCCACCAATTAACACAATGGGTTTATGCCCATGTTGTTGCAGTAGGCGCAATGTCATAATTTGGCTTAGGTTGCCTACATGCAAGCTGCTAGCGGTCGGGTCAAAGCCAATATAGGCGACAACGGGTTCCTTATTTGCAAATAGCTCGTCTAAAGCCTCAAGGTCTGTTGCTTGAAAAAGCAACCCTTTAGATTGTAGGTTTTGCAAAAAAGGACTTTTCATAAGAAACTCAATAGCTATTTTTGAAGACTATAGCAGGGGGCGCGGTACGTTTTCTAGAGCTTGGATATTTTTTGGTATTTTAAGTGATGCTGTTAATAATTTGTTAATGTTTTTCTGTTTAAAATCTAGATTGTTAATAACATTTTTACTAAATGGAGAATATATATGAAAAAAAATATACTATGGATCGTGCTAGCAATGCTAAGCGGCGACTTATTGCAAGCTTCTAACTCTCCTGTTGCAACACCCATGGCGATGCTACCTGGTGGTCCACGCCAATGTCAATCACAGGGTGGGCATTTTCATGCAGCATCACAATCATGCAAATCATGCGGTAACAGAAATATGGTATATGACGTAGCTAAGGATCAATGCGTTGCAAAAGCACCAGTTGCTGCTGCGCCTGCGCCAGCAGCACGTAAAAAATAATTAGCTAAATTATTTTATTACTTCTTAAATAAAAATTCTCTAGGACATGTGCCTGGAGAATTTTTTTTATGGTATTTCTTAATAATAACTAATAACTCTATGAATTTTTACATCATGATGTTCTGTTGGTAAGTCATCTAATAGAGCCCAAGAAAATACTAAACTTACTGTGCGTACTGGATGCTGACTTAAGTAACGGTCATAGTGTCCTTTCCCTCTTCCAAGGCGCTTGCCACTTTTTGTAAAAGCAAGACCTGGCACAACTAATAAATCAGGCACAACTAAAGGTGCTGTTTGCGATGGTTCGAAAATCCCAAAGGATTTTTCGCTTAGCATGTCTAATGAATCAACTTTATGAAAAGTAATTACATCTCCTGTAATGCGCGGATAAGCTGTGGCAATTTGAAGTTCTTGGCATTTTTTAAAAACAGAACTTAAATCAACTTCGTGGTTGATGGCAGCATATAGCCCCACACAGGTTGGTTTGCTAGATAATACTGTGTTCCAAAGAGTTTTTAACAAAAAATCCTCTTCTATGGCCAATTGAAGAACATCAACAGACTGGTTTTTTAGAACATATCTTAATTCATTTTTGTTCATAAATATCTATAATTTTTCTTTTTGTGTTGAAATGTTTTTTTGAGATGGCTATATACACTATATGTAAAACTTAATATTGATTCAATAATGATATTAAAAACTATTTTTATATTTTGCTTAACATTAAAAATTTATGGAGCTGTTGGGGATGTTGGACACGAAGAGAGCAGAATGATTCGTCACTGTCAGCAAGTCGTAGATAAAAAGCTATCGTTTGGTTATGATGCTCTTCGCGAAATGACAACTGATCAGGAGAATACTGGTTATCGAAGGGCTTTTCGTTATCTGTTTCAGCGACTGACCCCTAGATATGACTTTGTTCATATACTGAGATCCCTTGTGAAATTCGCGGGTTGGAGTAGAAGTGCAAGTGACGTAATGAGAGACGTAAGGATAGATGTTCTTGATTGCACTTTTGAAAGTCTGCTGAGGCATACTAATAGTGCGCTTGGTGGTGAGCTTACTGATGCTTCGCGTCGAAACCTAACTGTGGCAAAAGCACGCTTAATGCGTCTAAGTCTTGAATCTCGAATGACTGGTGATAGAACTATTGATGCATATAATGCAGCAGATCCTGCACAAGCACAACGACTAGAAATGTTCAACTTGTTAAACAGCGTTATGTCTGGAAGTGGCGTAAAAGTACGCTTTATAGAAATGGCTCAATTAGTGTCTGATTGTGGGTATTCTTTTGTCGGCAATAGGGAAGAAGATTTAGTTTTTGCTAGAGATACTATTAATAAATACTTTGAGATTACGCCAAGAGGTAAAAGACATTTTGACGAAATTGGATCACCAATAAGGTCACCAAACAGGACGCAAACTGTTACAGATGCAGCAGCAATGAGTAGTCTGGTAGCTCCTGTTCCATACGTAGTGAATAATGGAGAAAAACAAAGAGCACTAGGCACCTTGGATTCTATATTATCTCAATTGGATGGTGCTGGCGTTCACGCATCTCCAGTTATTTCTCTTCTTCTTCCTGCGGCTTCTGCTTCTGCTAATGGCAGTGGTGCTTCTAGTGCAGTTATGGTTTCAGGATCATCAGCTGCTGTTGCCGCAGATGATTTTGTAGAAGAAGGTACAGAACGAGACGATGAAGTTACTAGACCATCTCAAAGAAGGCGTGCTGAACTAACCCAACAACAGAAAAAAAATATTGAAAAGTACCTTAATGCAGGCTGGTCTTATAATAATATAGCTGCAGCATTAGGCCGATCTGTCTATGAAGTTAAAGAAGAAAGCGAAAATTTGCTGCAACAATACCGTTCATAATTCTTCTGTAAAATGGCATCGGGTAAAATCAATGCCATAAAAAGCTTGCATAACGTTTAGCGATTTGGTAATTATAACAGTAATTAGATATGTGAAAAATGAATCATGGCAAAGAAAACAGCAACTCTAAATATTAAGCTTCTAAGCTCAGCGGATACAGGTTTCTTTTATGTTACGAAAAAGAACCCACGCAAGAAGCCTGAAAAGCTAGAACTTAAAAAGTATGACCCAGTTGTACGTAAGCACGTAGTATTCCGTGAAGCAAAAATAAAATAAATTTCATGAAATTTATTGCTCCTGTTTTAGGGCTGGTGAAATATGCTTTCATCAGCCTAATTTTTTTTAGTAATGTATTTTCCAGTACTGACCCAAAGCTTTTAGCTAAGCTTCAGCCATATGTTGTCAGCATAAAATCACGCAGTATTGTTGCAGCATATGGTGATGTTTCACCCACGGCTGGGACTGGCTTTATTGTTGATGCTAAAAATGGCTATATTTTTTCAAACGCTCATGTGGCAGCTGGAAACAAAGTAATTGCTGAATACTTAGCAACGCTTTCTTCTGGTAAAGAAATTCCTTTGAAACTTATCTACAGTGACCCCACAGCTGACATAGCTGTCTTTCAAGGTGATTTAAAAGATATGGGGCTCACAGAGGATTTATCACTTAGTAGTGATTCAATTCAAACAGGCACAAATGTATTAATTATTGGAAAAAATGAAAATCGCCATTTTTCAACACAAACAGGTGTAGTCGCAAACCCTAATGAAATAGAAGGACATCTTCCTCAGCATGCAATGCGTATTAGTTTAAATATGCAAGGTGGGGGAAGTGGCTCCATGGTCTACGACGTTGCTTCTGGTAAGGTTATTGGAATAATTTTTGCGTCAAACATGGCAACCAGTGCTTTTGCGCTTCCTATAGCTTATGGAGTAGAGATACTAGAATCTCTTAAAGCCGGCAAAGAACCAAAGCGCTTTTCCCTGGGGGCAATTTTTACGTATTCATCTTTGGGTGATTTGGTAAAATATTACAGTTTTTCAGAAGACAGTGCCGTTGAATATGCAAAAAAATACCCAGAAGCGTTTCATCGCGCATTAAAGGTGCACAGCATTATGCCAGATAGTCCTGCCGAAGGTGTGTTAGAAGCAGGAGATTGCATTCTTGAAATTGATGGGCAAGAAATTGGTCCAAATTTATACAAGCTAGATAAAATTATTAATGAAATTGGAGTCGCTAATAAAAAAGTCAAACTTTCAATTGTTCGTTATGGCAAAAAAATGAAATTATCTATAGCGCCTTACAATATGAACGATCGTCAAGTTAAGCGTATGGTTGTGTTCGGTGGAGCGACATTCTTTGAAGCCGATGATGTTATGATTCGTCGTTCCGGCCTAAAGGGTAAAAACCGAGTGCTTATAACCAATGCACGTTTGGGAAGTGGCTTCATTGAAAAACTTCCTATGTTCCCTGGGTCTAATCATGCACTGATCTGTGTTGAAAAACTGGGGAATCATGACATTTTCACCCTTAATGACGTGATTAAAGCGATTTCTTCGCTAATTAAAAGTGGTCACTTTACAATTGCTTTTAGGAACTACGGTATAAAAATTGGCTACGATGAAAAAATTATTTTCAACCAAGGACGCTTACTAGAAGAAATCAATGTTTTCGAACAAGACGGTGGCGCTGAGGAGTTTTATTTTGATAATAAGACTCATGCTTGGGCAGTTAATCGTTTGGCCGGATAAGCTGTAAAATCGTAATTTGGCATTTGCCGTAAACTCGTGGTTCTTGTGCAGTAAAGCCTTTGTGATTGATAATTGTCGCGCCTTTCCGTTGTTCAACAACTATAATTCCATTTTCAGATATAAGTTTTTTTTCTAGTAAGCAATCAATTGCCTTAATTTCTAGGCCCATATCATAAGGTGGGTCTAGAAAAACCAAATCAATGGGGTCTGTCTTGAGTTGAAAAATATCATTAGTTATTGAAATATCTGCATGATTAGCTTTTGTACCTAAAACATTCTCTTTAAGCACTTGCTGAGCTAAAAGATTATTTTCACAAAAAACAACTGATTTAGCTCCACGAGACAGTGCCTCTAAACCTAAAGCACCTGAGCCAGCGAATGCGTCAAGAACGCGTAGCTCATTAAAATTCAGCATGTTTGTGAGTATGTTGAAAACGGCTTGACGTAGCCTATCAGATGAAGGGCGAGAAACAGATTCTGGAGGTAAGTTTAAATGCTTACCCTTGAACAGGCCTGCACAAATACGCAGCATTACAAACCATGTTCACTAATTTTTTTGTGAAGGGTGTTGCGGTTAATCCCAAGAACTCTGGCTGCTTTTGCTTTATTACCTTTTACGGCATGAAGAGTTTGTTCTAGAAGGGGACGTTCTACTTCCTGAAGTACAGTATTATAAAGGCTTGAATCGGTAATATTGTCACCTTGAGTTGTAAAATACTCTTTCACCATTTTTTCAATAACTGCTGCAATTCCGGTCATAATTTTATATTAATTCTGTTTGTTGGTTGTAAAAATTTCGAACGAGATCACGCATCTGTAAGGGGCACTCAGTTTGGTTAACGTGTACCCTATATTCGGCGGAATCTTTAAGTCCCTTACTGTACCACCCCAGATGTTTGCGAGCAATCTTGACACCGCCTTCAACACCATATAGGTGTAAAATATCTTCAAAGTGTCCAAGAATAATTTCTAGCTGTTCTTCGAGTGATGGATCTTTAGGAGTAGCTCCGGTTGTTAAGTAATCGTGTGCTTGTTTTATAAACCAAGGACGTCCGTATGCACCGCGACCAATCATTACTCCATCTGCTCCGCTTTGTTCTAATAAATTTTTAGCATCTTCAACGGTGACAACATCACCATTGCCTATAACAGGAAGGTTTATGGCTTCTTTTACCGAGCGTATAAATTTCCAGTCGGACCTTCCATTATATAGCTGACAACGTGTACGGCCATGAACCGTAATCATTTGAATACCTAAATCTTCAGCTATTTTAGCTAGCTTTGGAGCATTGCGACTATTATCATCCCAACCTGTACGCATTTTAAGGGTTACAGGGACCTTTACTGCTTTTACTGTTGCTTCAATAATTTTTGCAGCTAAAGATTCATTGCGCATTAAGGCTGATCCAGCGTGCCCATTAACAACTTTTTTCACAGGGCAGCCCATGTTAATATCTATAATTTTAGCGCCCAAGTCTTCGTTTAATTTTGCTGCTTCTGCCATAACTTCAGGTTCGCAACCTGCCAGTTGAACTACCATAGGCTCTTCACCATGAGCTTGAATCATGCGCATGCTTGCGCGTGTTTGACGAATCATTGCCTGGCTAGCAATCATTTCTGAAATAACGAGTCCGGCACCCATTCGTTTTACAAGACTTCTGAATGCCATATCACTAACACCCGTCATGGGTGCTAGGAATACGTTCATATCAAGGCTAATGGAGCCAATGTTAATTGTAGGGTGCATGTTTTATAAGCTACGGCAAAAGTGCTTAAAAAACAAGCAAAATGGCAAGTTATTTTTTATTTGCAGAACTTTTGTCATTATTAAGTTCTGGATTCTCTGCAGTCTTTTGCTTTTCAGTCTTCTTTACTTCTTGGTAAGGAGTTGTGAAAAGGAAGCCAGATAAGCCACCAATGATTCCTCCTCCTATAATGTCACCCCAGTAATGACGACGTGCATGTACGCGAGTATAGCCAACGTAAGAAGCTGCACCTATGGATGGTACTCCATAAGCTGCACCGTAGCGCATTCCCAGGAAAGATGCACCGCTAAATGCTAAGCTTGTGTGTCCAGATGGAAATGAATACTTTCCACCTTTTGGTCTTTTTTTGTTAAAAGCAAGCTTTAATCCCCAAGTTGCTGCGGTTGAAGCGGCAACACTGTAAAAAAGTTGTTTCATACCTTCTGTGTCATCTTTACCAAAAGCAATCAAAAGAGATGTAACAGGAATGGTTATTTGAATAACATCTCCTGCCGTTTCAGTTTTACTGCGTTTTCTAGCTTCAAGAGAGGAAAGGCTGATTAAACTTATGATTAAACATATGAGGATTGGCTTTAATTTATGTAAAAACATCTGACTAATAAATAAAAATAATTCTTTGAATATATCAAAACATATCAAAACCTGAAACTAAAAAATAATTAATCCAGCATAATTTAATTTGGGGCTGTCCTAGATAACTAGTTTAGCTTTCCTTTAACCCATTGCTTTAACTGGGTTAATTGAGCTTTTGGATTTGGATTATTAAATCTCCATTCGCACTCTTTTAGGAATAGAGGAAAACT
>Ga0247834_1008293_pt1 | contig 10524 bp, 10 predicted proteins | sample LaCruzMarch2015__8_FD_187118 | JGI IMG/M metagenome (GOLD analysis project Ga0247834, IMG submission 187118) | Freshwater microbial communities from meromictic Lake La Cruz, Castile-La Mancha, Spain - LaCruzMarch2015_12m | ecosystem: Environmental > Aquatic > Freshwater > Lake | place: Spain... | reverse complement strand
TGTATCCGATTATGTGCAAAAAAACGTGCGCGCCTGGTTCCGCAGTTACCCGCACCGGCAGTACGATGCGATGGTGTACACCCAGGAAGGCTTTATCTGGAACCACGCCCTGGACCATGGCAAAAGTGCGCGCATCTATGGCGAGGCTTGTTATACCGAATTTGATGAAAAACTGAGTTGGAGCGATATTTACCACTTGTACCGCAAAAACGAGCCCTTTGTATTTAAAAACACCTCCACCATCTCCAGGGTGCGGCCCATTTTGTCGCAAAACTTTCCGGGCTACGACAATCCACGCATCAACGACCAGTTGCGGGCCGACGCCTTTATTGCCGAATTGAAAGCCTGGGAAGCCCAGCCCGGCGACAGTATGCCGGCCCTCCTGCTGATGTCGCTGCCCAATGACCACACGGCCGGTACCAGTCCGGGTTTCCCCACCACCCGTGCCATGGTGGCCGACAATGACTTAGCCTTAGGCCGCATCGTAGAAGCCGTATCCAAAAGCCGTTTTTGGGCCAACACCGTCATTTTCATCACCGAAGACGATTCCCAGGGCGGCTGGGACCATATTTCCGCCTACCGCAGCGGCGCGATGGTGGTGAGCGCGTACAGCCAGGGCGTGGGGATGGTACACACCGCCTACAACCAAACCTCCATGTTGCGCACCATCGAGCAAATTCTGGGCCTGCCCCCCATGACCACGATCGACGCAACCGCCTTGCCGATGTTCGATTGTTTTAAAAACGAAGCCCAAGCGGGGAACTATCAATTCCTGCCCAACCGCGTCAAATTGGATGAAATGAACCCAAGTTTGACGGGTTTGGAAGGAAAGGCCTTGTATTATGCCCAAAAATCGGCCGAAAACACCGCGCAAGGCATTGATACGGGCAATGATGATTTGATGAACCGGGTGATTTGGTTTTCGGTGAAGGGGGAAGTGGGGTATCCTGGGAAGTAGGGGTTGGGGGGTGTTGTGTGCGCTAAAAAGTCCGTTATTAATTCCACTTTTATCCTTAAATTTGCAGGATGACCAAGTCAACTATATATTTGGATACATCGGCTATCAACTTTCTTTTTGCAGATGACGCACCTGAAAAGAAAGAAATCACCGTGGATTTTTTCGACAATTTCATCAAATTAGGACTCTACGATACCTATGTGACGGAATACGTAATTGCAGAGATTAACCAGACCAGTAACGAGGAAGAACGGAATAAACTGCTGAAAGTCGTCGAGGACTACCCTATTGAAGTTTTGCCGGTTGTAAAAATAGATGAGATTGGTTTTCTGGCACAAATGTACCTCGATACAGGAATCATGCCTCCCAAGAAATTGTTTGATGCATTACATGTTGCTTTTTGCGTAGTGGCAAAGATCGATTATCTGGTAAGCTGGAATTTCAAACACTTAGCTAATATCAACAGGGAGCGGCGGATATTGGCTAAAAATTACGAACTTGGTTATATTCACCCGCTCCGTATCATCACACCAACAGAATTAACAGGCTATGGAAATTAAAGTATCAAAAGCACAAATTTCCGTTTGGGAATGGAAAGACAAGGCATACGAGGAAATAAAGCACCTGCCTATCCTCGAACAAATGCTCATTATTCAAGAGCGCACTAAGCAGACTATCGCTCAGATAAATGTGAACAAAGCAAAGAACAAGGCATCCTTGCCCAATACCCGCTAAACAAAAGGCGGTTTACGCTGCGCATGGTCTTCACTTTCCGCCGCGCGTGGTCTTCACATTTACAACATATAATATTTCGCAACGCTCAATCTTTGTTTTTCACAACTGAAGCCCCGCCGCCGCGCGTTGGCAGAACGAAGATCAAGATACGCGGTTGATTATCAATCGCTTCAGGAGTAAAGATCTCATGGCAGAAACTTTGAGGTTTGGTTCATTATAATTATCTTTGAAAGGTTACTTTACCACTAAAACATGAAGATGGAAGCATTGGAGTTCAATGCGCAAATAGAAGAAGGCCTAATTCGCCTGCCCAAGGAGTTTGAGGCGTATCGCAATGTCTTTGCACGTATTATTATACTGATAGAGCAGCCATTCGATCATGTATCCAAGAAAGAACGATTGAAAGCGGTGATGTTGGAAATGGGCGAAAAGGATGTTTTTAGTAAAATAGGCGATGGTATTGCATGGCAAAGGGAGATTAGAAATGCGTGGGACTGAGGTTTTATATTTGGAAATTTAAAAGGTAAGTGGTATATTTGCTTTTGAATTACCGCAACGGACAAGTATTAGGATTTTTCGATTATGTGATTGTTTAAGATGGATACCCGCATAGGCATTGGGGAAATAAGCAAGGGGAGTTGTGGCAGTACGTTTGTTGTGTAAAATTTTAAAATAAAATAATATGGAAAAGCCAACAGGGCAAGATTTTAGTGGGCTTAGTAAAGAGCAAATCAGAGACTTTTGGATTGATTTTTCGAACAGAACCGATTTTAGAAATCCGATTTTTTCTTATGGATACTATAAAGCAATTAAAGATAACCTTAATCAAATAACAGTATTCAACCACGTCATTAAGGGAGAAGAGAAGTTTTTCACGAGAGCAAGGCTTCATCATTCTAAAAGAACCCTATTCCCGAATATTTCAGATTTGTGGTATCCCCCTGATGAAATAACAAATGTAGGAAGAGGTAACTTTCCTAATAATTCAGTTTTTTATTGTTCTAATGATCCTGGAACAACTGTTTTTGAAATGCGACCCAAGAAAAATGATTGGTTAACAACAATAGAAGTCGAAATCCAAAAGGATAGTTTAGACCTGTTAGTATTGGGAATAAATACTGATACTAATTCTGCATATCATAGGTTGCCAGAATTTGACAAAGGGATAAACCTTTTTTTAGAGCAAAAATTTAGAGAGATAATACCTAATGGAAAGGAATTTAACTATTTTAAGACAGCATATTTTGTCGAAGCATTTATTAAAAATAAGGATGGTATAATGTATCCAAGTGTTGGTTCAAATTGCAAAGGAATGAATGTCATTTTCACCAAAGAATTTATTGATAATTTTGCAAAGTTCAAAAAAGCAGTAGTACATGAAGTAACTGAGAAGAACTCTGAATATGATATTTCAGTTAATTGTAAGTATATTGCTAAGGAAATCAATGAATTTGGAGACTTTATATGGAAGACCGTATCAGATTGCGTGGGGCATCAGATAACCGAGAATATTTATGATTGAATAATAAAACATATTGTTCGCAATTCTGCTCTGTCCCAAATGGCCGACTAAGCGCGGCAGCGTGAGTGCCAGCGATGGCAGTAACTTCAATAAATACCAATGAGCATCGATAAAGAATATAAAGAAATAACTGACTTCTTGGTATATATCCAACTGATGGGGTCGTTTTTGAAGTCTGTAAATTTTAACGAGATGAATAGTTTCATAATCGCAACCCATGATGCTATACGAAAATATTCAGATGAAGAACGATCTTCAAAGTTGCCCCAGATTAAAGAAATAGTTGAAAAGATGTCGGCTGAGTTCATAAAAATGTACCCAATTAAAAAAAGCATTTCTGATATTGCGACATCGTTTAATGATTATTGTAAAAACAAAAACGATATATATTCTTTTGGTATTGAATATGGCTGGTTGGAGCAAAATATGGATTTGACAAAACTTAAACTCTATTCTGACATGCCCTTTCATTACAAAATTGGACTAGCAAGCCATAGAGGAAATGGAGGTATTGAAGAAGACTTTTTATTAAAAGATGCATTTAATGCTTTTTCAAAAGCAGAGGATAGTTTTAGGTTGTTATTGGATTATGGAAACATAGTAAATAAAATAAAGGAAGGTACCATTTCTCCAGAGGAGCAATATAAATCAATAACAAACATAAAATATGACGTTTGCGCATATTCAAGATTGACTATTCTATCATTTTACTCTTTTATTGAATGCTTTGTTAATAGTGTTGGATTTAATTATTTTTATCGAAACTGCAATTCTTTAACTCCAACGGAATCCGAATTACTCCAAGGACAGACTAAAGATGGCAGATATTTGAATCTAAAAAGCAAAATTGAAAAATTTCAAACAATAATAAGATCGGATAAAAAACCTAAAATTATTTTGTCCGATGAAAAACAGGTTCGGGAGCCTTTTAAAAGTTTTTTCGAGGATTATGAACAGTTAAGGAATGCTGCTGTCCACTACTCACCTAGCAAAAATGATATTTGGTTGAAGCCTGACGATTGGATAGAAAAAGCAAGGAGCTTTTGCAAATTATCATTAGAAGTAGGTCTTGAATTTTGGAAAGCAAGTTATCCAACATCAGATGGCCCTGAATATCTTGGTAAGCTAGACTTTAGTTTACACCATAAATTATCAATGGATAGAATAATGAGCGTAAAAAAGTCTGAAAGACTTCTAATTGAGAACCTTAGCAAACATGAATAAAATCGCATGGTCTCGCATAGACGACTAAGCGTGGCTGAATGGTTAGTACCGCCTTTGCGGTGCTCAAACTTGCCGAGCAGGCACCTGAGCAGTTAAGGTGCTTTGTTTCAGAGGATTCAATTGGTTTTGCCATAAATGGAGGTGATATTAGACCTATACCAATTCGCGGCATTATGCAACGCAACGATACACAGGCCGTTGATTTTTTGGTCGCCAAAAAAGACGATGGTTATCCCTGCGAAAGAGAGGTTATTTTGAGAAGGGCGAGATGGTACTTAACCAAAGCGAATCGAGCAACGATTTATAGGGCTTATATGACCGACAAGCATAAAGTCGTCAGAAGGGTAGCCAAGGAGGAATATGAAAAGATGTTAAAGGAATAGTGTAATTCGTGTGAGTGCGGCCTGGTTTCGGTACTGCTCCGGCTGGGATAAGATAAAAAGCCCATTGGATGATTTGGATATTTAATGTTTAGCGTATATTTGTACGGACAAAATTTGCCACATGAACCCACATTCCAATATGATACGAATGTTTAACAATTGCGTTAAGCTAACCTCGCTGGTTCGCTTGACGCAATTAGTTTATGGGGTGCCATGCAGCGTACCGCGCTATCCAACTTTTTTTATGCTATCCAATTGCGTTAAGTTAACTACTATGGTTCGCTTCACGCAACTGGGTGGTTTGGAACAAATGGAGCTTGGCGCAATGGGGGTTATTAAGGGGAATTGACGAACATGCTGAGTTAGTGGAAATAAAAAAATAATAAATATGAAGAATATCGTTCTTTGTTTGCTCATGTCAACCTTCACGGTACTTGGTTTTGCCCAAGTTGCTGATTCTAACAATAAAATAGAAAATGTTTTTAATCCCCCAAATATTGACAATGGGCGAAAAAAGATTGTATTTAATGATGATGGGTTTGGGCTATTGTATGGCCATCAAATCGTTGGCCAAATTAAAACCGATGATGAAACAAAAATTATATACAAATTTGTTATTTATAGAACTACCGATGGGATAAATTGGAAGGAATTAAAGAACTCTGTCCTGACAAAGGCATTATCAGATACAACTTCTGCACTCGGCCCTCGTGTTGTTCAAGGCTATTCCAATGGCAAACAACTGCTTCTAGCATCAAATTCATTTGTAACCTATACTTCGAAGGATGGTTTAAGTTGGGAAGTATTAAATTATTATGGAAAAGATATTCAGGATTTCAGAAAAAATAACATTGGAACAATATGGAGTAGTATGTTTCATGTAAATTCTTTTTCTAATTATTTGTGTTTTAGTGAATTTGGAAATGTAAATACGATATTTAAAAATGAAAATGGGAACTGGAAAAAAATCCAAAAAGAGAAAATAGACAGTTCTGTCAATAGTGAAACTCCAAGAATTACAATCCACGTCGGGCGAAAAACAATATATCATGCTTTTGATGGATACTTTTTCATGAAAAAACAGTGGCCTCATTATATATTTGAAAGCAATAGAGAGGTTCTAAAACTAGCACAAAATAATGAGTTGATTAAAAAATCATATGGGGGAACTTATTCCTATCCTGAAGAAGTTTTTATGCCATTTACGAATGCAAAGATTATTTACGCGCGATTTGCATCAGGTCTTTTTGTTTCGAATGATGGCGGGGTTTCTTTCCGCTCACTAAAAAGTAAAATTCCTTTTTGGCCCATTGATAAAGTTTATAACCTTTGCTCTGATGGAACTATTTTTATAGCAGGGGCTGAAAAAAATACTGGGTATGGTAAGATATGGAGGTCGAATGATGGAGGAAATAATTGGAAAGCAATGATAGATATTAGAGGAAGTTCTCTAAAAAGCGACCCTGACAGTTGGGATTTAGACTTTTTACCAGATGGGAAAGTAGTAATGGTTTCAAACTCAATAAATTCTGGAATTTACATCATTAATCAAGGCTGTGGAACTGTTAGTCAGGTCGACCCATGCGCTAACGCTCAAAAAAAGATAGATGTTAATATCTCAGGAATATCATTAATTCCACAACCGAATCAACACACTTGTTGGGCTGCTTGTGCCGCAATGATGCATTCTTGGCGTACCAAAAAGAAATTTGACAGCAATAATATCTCAGAAGCGTTAATTGAAATAGAAGGCAAGAATAATGGAGAATTTTACAAAATATTTAAAGAAAGTTGTGATGATTGCTTTAATTGGTCAAAAGGGGATTGGGTGGGTAAAGGAGGTTTGAGCCAAGAGCAGTCAAATAAATTTTTTATTGATGTTATGAAACTTAGTTTTCACAATGGATCAATTTTCGATTTAAATATTAAAGATTGTCTTCCGATTTTAGCCGCTCGTTGTTGGGATCAACCCACATCTTGTAAATACCAAAATGGGAGTCATGCAGTAGTAATCACCGCAGTTATTGGTGATGGCACACCAGGATGCACACTTTTTAAAATTATTGATCCATGGCATCGCGATGATAAAGGAAAGTTGATGGTTGGAGAATTAGTAGAAGAAACTTGGACATATGCTGAACTAATTTCTTGTTGTCAGTCTTATGCATATTATGGTAAAACACCATTATCAACATCAGTTTCGCCTCAACAAGAAACAATTATAAGAACAACTTCTAAAACAACTAGCGATTTACAAATACGAGAAATTCCAGTTAATAAATTAATTTTCATATCCAATGCTGTTAATTCTAACCTCAAAATTAATATTGAGAGTGGGCTTGCAGCAAGCCAAAGGAAAGATGGCGATTGGAGTGCACAATGGACAATCCGAAAAGTACCAAATACAAATTATTATTGGATTGAAAACCGATGGAAAACTGGTGAAAGATTACATATTGAGACAGGCAACATTCAATCAGAAAAAATCAATGATGATGCATGGAGTGCCCATTGGGAATTTATACAAAACGGAGATTTCTTTATTATTCAAAATCGTTGGAAGAAAGCCCATAAAATTCACTTGGAAAATGGGAAAATTGAGTGTTCAATAGTAAAAGATGATGCTAAAAGTTCACTTTGGAAACTTAAAACAGTGGAATAATGTCGTTTTGGACCAGTAAAAAATTTCTTTAACTCGCAAAATTTAATTTCACATGACAGAAGAAGACCGGAAAAATAATTTTGAGGAAGGCTTTCGAAAAGAGATGAATAGACAGGGGGAGTTTAAGGCTTGGGAGAAGCAGGAAAAAGACAGAGAAAATACTCGCCGTTTACTTGGACGAGGCAACAGTTCTTCAAATTCGGAAAATTTATTTGACAAATACTCAGAGATTTTAGGGCTTGTTTTGGGAGGGCTTCTGATAATTTTAAGCACACAATTTCCTCAACTAGGCACCCTTGGTGGGTTTCTTGGCTTGATAATAATTGTTGTGGGTTTTTTCCCACGATTGTTAATGCTTGGATTGTTCGCATTCGCAGGTTACATCTTCCTCAAAGAAAGCATCCACACTGGAATTTTCGATTGGAAGGCAATTAGACTAAAATATTGGGCGATAATTGCAATATTGATTATTGCAGGCTTTTATATTGATCGAAAATCTTCCTAAAATGAAAACATTGGTAAATAAACTCAGGCAATATGAAAACCGAGAACAACGAATATACGAAAATGCTTCCTAAACGTCGCACATTCGTATATTCAACCGTTTTTCGAAATCAAAAAAATATAAAATTAAAGCAAAATAAATATAAAATAATGGCAACTATCCAGCCGCCCACATTTTATTCATGTCATACAAACGAAATAATATTCTGAAATAAGCGGCGGTACATTGACTTTTTTTAATTTTTTTAAAACTCATTCAGCAATGAAAAAAATCAATAACATCATGTCAAGTGGTTATTACCACATTTTAGTAACTTTTTTGCTGCTTGCCTTTTGTGGACGAACGGCTTCTGCCCAGGGTACTTTGCTCGTCAAAGACATTTTTGCAAATACATTTAGTTCTTCTCCTTCCAATTTGACCAATGTAAATGGCACTTTGTTTTTTACAGCCTTTGATTTAACAAATGGTGAAGAATTATGGAAAAGCGACGGTACAGAGGCGGGTACAGTATTGGTCAAAGACATTTATGCGGGTATAGTTAGCTCTTTTCCTTCCAATCTGATCAATGTGAATGGCACTTTGTTTTTTAGTGCTGGTAACGGAGCCGAAGGTTATGAATTATGGACAAGCGACGGTACAGCGGCGGGTACGGTATTGGTCAAAGACATCAATCCAGGTCAATTTAGTTCTAGTATTAGCTATTTGACTAACGTGAATGGTACTTTGTTTTTTAAAGCCACTAGTGTCACAAATGGTGAAGAATTATGGAAAAGCAACGGTACAGCGGCGGGTACGGTGTTGGTTAAAGACATTTACCTTGGTACAAATAGTTCTTTTCCTTCCGGTTTGGTCAATGTGGATGGCACTTTGTTTTTTATAGCCATTGATGCAATAAATGGTCAGGAATTATGGAAAAGCGATGGTACAACGGCGGGTACGGTGTTGGTCAAAGACATTTATCCTGGTACAAATAGTTCTTCACCTGGCTTTTTAACCTATGTGAATGGCGCTTTGTTTTTTAGAGCCACTAATGCAACAGATGGCGAAGAATTATGGAAAAGCGACGGTACAGCGGCAGGTACGGTATTGATTAAAGACATTAATGCGGGTGCAATTAGTTCTTCCCCTTCCAATTTAGCCAATATGAATGGCACTTTGTTTTTTAGAGCCACTGATGAAATAAATGGTCAGGAATTATGGAAAAGCGACGGTACAGCGGCAGGAACAGTGTTGGTCAAAGACGTTTATGTGGGTATAATTAGTTCTAGTCTTGGCTTTTTGACCAATGTGAATGGCACTTTGTTTTTTACAGCCACTAATGCCACAAATGGTAAAGAATTATGGAAAAGCGATGGTACAACGGCGGGTACGCTGTTGGTCAAAGACATTAATACGGGTTCAGGTAGTTCTTTTCCAAACCTTTTGACCCATGTGAATGCCACTTTATTTTTTACAGCCACTGATGCACTAAACGGTCAAGAATTATGGAAAAGCGACGGTACGGCGGCGGGTACGGTGTCGGTCAAAGATATTTATTCGGGTGCATTTGGTTCGTCTCCTTCCTTTTTGACCAATGTGGATGGTACTTTGTTTTTTAGTGCCGAGGATTTCGTAAATGGTCGAGAATTATGGAGAAGCGACGGTACGATTGTGTCTGTCGGACAACCTTTTGAGGCAAAAGGCAAGTTGGCGGTCTATCCCAACCCTGTTTCTAATGTTTTGAACCTAAATACTGAGGGAGGGGATTTTCAGATAGTTAACCTTCTTGGACAAACAGTCTTACGTGGTCAAAATAATAGCAATGCGATTGATGTTTCAGTCTTGCCACAAGGCAGTTATATCTTGATAATTGGCGCGGAACAAGCACTGTTTATGAAGCAATAATATAATAATAGGAGGATTAATCTTGTAATAGCTTTTTGTAAAATGATCTCTCAGTATAAAGCATTGAAAATCAAGAAAATGAAAGAAAATCGCAGAACAGAGCACTGCCGCACATAGCCCACTCCACAAACCCAACGCAGGGTGGCTACGTCGGCAATGCAGCTGTCCAACAAGAAAGGCAGCCCGGGATGTATAAATATTAATTGGCACCATAAAAGACCATTTATCCGGTATTTATGAGCCGCATAATAAACTTGACCTATGCCAAAACCCTCCTACCCCCGCAGCGCACTATTTCAAAAACTTCGTGGCACCCACCCACGGGTTACAATGCTGCCCCCTTCAGAAGCAGACGATGCACGAAAGGATTTTCCGGAAACGGAATTTACCTTATCGGGTGGATTGACACCATACGCAGGTCCATGGACCAAGGCGCACGCGGCCCATTTATTGCGACGCGCTACTTTTGGCATAAAAAAGGAGCACCTCGATCAGTATACCGCTTTCAGCAATGCAGCGGAAGCAGTGGATGCCATCCTCGCTCCTCCTACCCTACCCGACCCGCCTGTAAACAATTACAACAACCCTGATTTTACGGATCCCTTTATTGCATTGGGAGCGACCTGGGTAGACGCAAAACCCCTGCCCGAC
>Ga0247834_1008289_pt1 | contig 10529 bp, 9 predicted proteins | sample LaCruzMarch2015__8_FD_187118 | JGI IMG/M metagenome (GOLD analysis project Ga0247834, IMG submission 187118) | Freshwater microbial communities from meromictic Lake La Cruz, Castile-La Mancha, Spain - LaCruzMarch2015_12m | ecosystem: Environmental > Aquatic > Freshwater > Lake | place: Spain... | reverse complement strand
ACACTCCCCCTGTCGCAGCCCCCACCAGGAAGGTAGCGATGATCACGTTGAACCAGTTCAGCACCAGTGGGCTTGAGGGATCCACTTTTAACAAGTCCGCTAGCGCTGGAGAGCCGATCAATGGGAACAAGCCCATTTCAAAACCATCAAACAACCAACCGAGGAAGGCGGCTGCGAGGGCCATATTACGAGAACGAGAGGAATGAGAGTCGGGCATCGGGACGTCAACGTGCGGAGATATCTCGCTTGTTCAAGCAACAAGGGTTCAATTGCAATTCGACCCAAGTGCCTTCAGCAACAAGGTAGGTATTTTATCGTTAACTCACCCCACTTTTGCTCGGCAGCGTCCCCCATACCTCCCCATGAAACGCCTATCCCTACTGTCGCTCGTTCTGGTCCTCGCCAACTGCGCTGTTCAACCCGGAAGCACTCCCGGTAGCCCTCCGCCCAGCGTGTGGGGCATGCCGCAGATTATCAATGTCTCCGCTTACGACCCGAAGGAGCGTCAACGCGATGGGGTTGGCTTCTCAGAGCACGACGTCTCCGCTTTACGGGCAGATGGGGCGATCGCCCTGATCGCACGAGCTGGCAAGGGCGGAAATCTCGATGAGAAATGCGCCAACTTCATAACCTCAGCCGATCGTGCGAGCATGCTGCCAGGCTTGTATTACCGCGTGCAGCGGCATGTGGATGCCGTGGCGCAGGCAGATCAGTTCGTGAACCGCGCCTTGTCGCTGGCCCGCAGCCGCTCATGGAATGCGCAGGCACTGCTGCTCTGCGGCGACTTTGACGGCGACCTCTCTGTCTCGGCTATTCTGCGTTTTACGGATCGCGTGGAGAGCCGCACGGGCGTGGTGCCAGTGGCCTATCTGGAGAACAGCACCCAGCTCAAGCAAGCCCTCAGCAGCGCTGACCCTTCATCCAAGGCCAAGCTGCGGCGCATGCCCTACTGGCTTTCCCTCTACGCACACGACAGCGGCGCGGGGCCAGTGTATCCCGCTCCAAGCCACCCCAGTGGCCTGGTGAATCAGTATCGCGTATGGTCCGACTGGGCCCTGTGGCAATATGGAGGTGTCGACTGGCAAGGCGGGCGCTCACGGCCCAAGGTTTACAATCACGGCGGCTATCGTTTCCCGCTCTACTTCGGCAATCTCGACCGGCCGGTGGAACGTAATGTTTTCCGTGGTTCACAAGCTTCGTTAGAGACGTTTTGGCAGCAACATGGGCTCAGACTTCCCTGAACATGAATGACCAATTCGAGGCTCAAACTCGCGCCGATTGCCTAGCGTGGCTGATGCAGCATCATCAGCGCGCCAACGTCGTGTGGCTGGTGACGTTTAAAAGGCCAGCGGCCTGCCGCATCTGTCTTACAACGATGCCGTGGAGGCTCTCGAAGTCCCGGTGGATCTTGAAGCCTCCTTTCAAGCGCACTCCGGTTCCGCTGCGAACTTCCACGCCTTTCCAATTTCCGTGAAGCTCGGCATTCTGGAGTGGATCGTGCAGGCGAAGAAGCCTGAGACACGCAAAAAGCGTCTCGCAGAAACCTCCAGCCTCGCCGCGAAGAACGAGCGGGCGAATCAGTGGCGAAGGACTTGATTCATCGTCGTTATTGCCCTGCTGGGTCAATGACTGCGCGTCGCCCTCGTGCGGGCTTCATACGTTTCGCTTCGCCATCAGCCCGAGGAAGTCTTCCTGGCTAATGATGGGCGACTGACAGCGGACGATGCCGCGCCCCAGATCACAGAGCATGTCGCCACGACCGAGAAGGGCCTCGCCACCGGATTCACCGAGCACAATGCGAGAGTTCGTGTCCTTGACGACGCGCAGGCAAACCTTCATCGGCAGATTGGCACTGATGAGGCCCGTAACAATCGTGCGGTCCGGCCGCTGCGTCGCGAGAATCAAGTGAATGCCTGCCGCCCGCCCTTTCGCTGCGATGCGCGCCACGAGAGTCTCGAACTCACGCCGCTCAGCCTTGCCGCTGAGGATCAGATCGGCAAACTCATCAAAGACGATGACGCGCACCGGCATGTCCGTGTGCCCCTTGGCCAGCCGTTCCTGCAAGTTCATCACCTTCTCGGAGGCGAGGCGCTGATAGCGCTGCTCCATCTCCTCCACCGCCTGCCGCAGCAGGATCAATGCGTCGTCCAGCGTGGTCAGAACCGGGTTCGCCAACCAAGGTGAACCCGTGATGCCGCCAAAGGTGAGCACCTTGGGGTCTACGATGGAAAACTGGAGAGCGCTCGGCGAATTGCGAGCCACTAGGGATGCCACGACAGACTTCAAAAACTCGCTCTTGCCGCTGCCCGACGTGCCCCCTACCAGCAGATGGCAAGTGTTCGGGTTTGCGAGATCTGCCACCACCGTTTCACCCGTGACCGAGATCCCCACTGGGAAGGCGCTGACCTGGCGAGACTCCGGTAACTCGCCGCTTTTCATGATGTCTGCCCAATGAACGGACAGAGGGCGAGGCCTTGGCACGTCCACGGTCACGTGCCCAGGTGCAGCGTCGATGATGGGCACCTCCTGCAAGGCGAGAGCCACCTGCAAATCTTTGGCGCGGGCAGCCAGCGCAACGACACGAACACCTGCGGCCGGTTGCAGACGAAAACGCAAGATCTGCGGTGCCGCCACGCAGTCCATGACCTCCACTGCCAAGTTGAAGCTGGCATAGGTTTGCTCGATTTTTGTGGCGATGCTCGCTCCATCACTGGCATCGCTCTGAAGCGGTCGGCGCTCGGTCGCTACGTCGGGCTTGGCAGGCTCGCCAGTGGCCGCAAGTGGCTCATCGCCGAGTGATTTCAACTTCTCCCAGAGCGGACGGAGCTTCGCATGCACGAAGTCGAGCGCCTTCTTCTTTGTAAACGGAATATCCCCAGCGATAGACTCCTCCAGCAGCGTGCGGGCCGCGTGAATCTGGGCCGTCTCCTCGACCGAGAACACATAAATCTCCAGGTAGTGGCCCCGTGCGGCTTCCAGTTGCTGACGCACAGCGGCCCACGTGCGGGCAGGAATAACAGGCAACTCGGGCGTGCGCAGCATGATGACGCGGATAGCGAGATTGCGATGATCAATCTCCCAGGCTCGGTTCGCGATAGCGCTCCAGCGGCGCGCATTGGCACCACCTTCAAAGCCGAAGAGCCGGACTTTCGTCTCCCACTGCCAGCGGACCGTGAAATAGCTCGTTTCCTCATGCCGTGCCACCGTCAGCCCACACTGCCCATGTGCGGCCTCATGCACCAGCCACCAGAGCATCTCCGCATTGAAGCGGCAAAGTTCAGACCCGGGCTCCTGATGACGCTGCACCAGGGCACTGAAGCGCTCCTGCAAACTCAAGCCCTCCGCCGTGCGCGTTTCTTCGTCGTCCCAGCGCTTGCTTGCCGCACGTAGCACAGACCGAGCCGCCATCTGAGAGCGCCCTTGGAACACCCCTTCCAACCACGCATCGCCCAGGCTCTGCGCCTGCGGGAAATTCAGAGTCTCCGAGGCAGCGAGACGCATCTCGATCAAGCTGCGTGCCTGCTTGAAGTCGATGCCTTCGAGACTGATCGCAGGCTCGCGGAAACGCTGCTGCTGAGCCTCTTGGAATTGCTTCTTGATGCAGCTGTCCCAGGGCACCAGGTTAGACGTGACCACGGTTAGCTGATTGGGCACCTCGGCGAGCAGAAACTCGGTCACGTTCGAGAAGGCCTTGGCCAGCGCCGGGTTATCTGCATACGCGTCCGTCTGGTCAAAACAGAAGACAAAGGGCCGGTAGTAGCTGGCCAGACAGCCCAGCGCGACAAGGCGGCGACGGCACACTTCGTTGTCATCCTCCTGCTGGGCCACATCGCCCGCGCTCAGACCGATCATCTGCCGCATGTCGTCATCAATCGGCACCGCCGAAATCCAATCCATGCACGCATTGCGAAGATCGAGATGGTGACGCTTGAGCACCAGGGTGAAGAGGATGCGCAGCCAGGCTAGGCACTCGCGCGCGGGAAGTCCCGTCCGTGCCAACTCACGAGCCAGTTCGTCATAGCGCTGCGGGATGATGACACGCAGCCAGTCGCTCCACGTGTGCTCGCGCGCCATCAGGCCAAAGGCATCCAGCGGATGGCGGCGCAGGAAAGCGACCGCCGCATTGACATCCTCCGCAGGCAGTGAGCCACTCTCAATCAACCCCGCCACCAGATGCGTTAGCACGCCGCAGGCAAAGGCGTCCAGCTGTGTCGGCACCGGGGTCTTGCCTGCTCGACTGCTATCTTCCAGGTAATTGAGTTCCTGTACGGTGCGATGGAGCAGCGAATGCCAGCACGCTTCAGAAGAAACGAAGGGGCGCAAGTAGACCAGCGTGGCGCTTCTACGCAGCTGCTTGAAGAGCCGTGCGATAAGATGGCTTTTGCCATAACCCGGCTCAACCGAAAGCACAAGCTGAGCCTTCAGCGGCTGCGTTTGCAGGCGCGGCAGCGGAGCCGCCACCAGTGTTTCAAAAGCCTCGGTCAACTCACTCAGCGCACGGTCGTTCAGGCCTGCCACGGAGGCTGCCTCGCGTCGTGGATCGGTGGTGATGTCGTCAAGGAACGGGTTCGGCATGGCAGTGCGGACTGACTTACTCTTGCTTCATGCGAACAAACAGATACGGCTCATTCTGAACAAGAATGGCAGCAGCTCGGGCCGCCGGGCTAGCAAAGGACCAATCACCCTTACCAGGAATGAAGACGCCCTGCTCACAGAGCTGCTGCACGAGAGGCTTGATGTCATCCGCCGAGCAAGCTAGCGCCTCCTGTAACCGGGCAATCTCGATATCCGGCATGCGGCGCTGCACCCGCACGGCGCGGTAGGCCTCGACCACCTTTAAAAGGTTCACCTCTGACTCCCCTTCTGCTGTTGATTCGGGCTCAACGGTAGCTTCCCCTTCCAAAGGACCAGCTTCCGCCAACCACTCCCGCAAGGCTGGCAAATAGGTGTAAAAGGCCTTCGTCCCGTCGGTCAGCTTGATGAGCAGACGCTGCTGCTCTAGCAAGCGCAGGCACGTTTGAACCGCAGGCTCCTTAACCACCAATCCCTTCAGCAACTCCGACTGAATCTTCGCCCGGGTGAAAAGGCGTCCGCGCCGCTGCTCGGGCAGCACACGCCGCAGCACTTCGTCGGCTTTCTCCTCCGCCGTCATCTCCACCGGCCTCTGCCCTTCCAGCCAGTAGCGCACCACCTTGCCTTTCCGCTGTTCCTGAATCCCACCGCTCGCCAACAAATCGGCTAACTGTGCCAGACGCTCCGCTTTCAAAGCCGCCTTCTTGGTGTCAACAAGCTTGCTGGAGGCGATTCCTGCGGCACCCGCAGCGCGAAGCTGCTCCAGCACCCATGGCTTGAATGCGTCCGGCTCCTGCGGCGATAGTGGGTGCGTCTCATTCATAGCGGGAGTGTCTTGTCTCCTAGCGTATCTCCCGCAATCCTCAAGCAACGTGTCTATTTTGATTGTCAGCACGGTGTTACATCCATGTAAAACTGCGTTCACAACCTGGACCTAGCAATCCGCGGGCCAGGACGCGCGGCTTCAGGCAACCCTGTACTTGTTCGGAACCGTGGCAGCGAAGGTCAGGGAAGCAGCAGCGCAAGTTTCGCCAGCAGCGCGCTTGAAGTGACAGGCATTTGCCTGAAAGAATCAGCCCATGCAAAACCACCCAGACCTTGACGCCAAGGCAGACCGAACGTCGGACCGCCGACGCTTTCTCAGTCGGGCTGCAAGTGCCGTGGCTCTTGCCAGCGCCGGCTTGAATCAACTCGTCGACGCAGGACAACCCGCCGCTTTGCCAGCCTTTTTCAACCCGCGCCTGTTCACCTTCCTTGGTGGCGACAAAGGCACCTGGAGAGTCATCGCTCGCAAAACCGTGGTCGGCACGCCACTGCCCGATGTGAAGCGCGTGGATATCATCAACGGTAGTCTGGATGAATTGCCCGAAAGTGCCGCCTGGATGCTGCGCGGCGTGACCAGCAATGAGCGCTATGTAACGCGCCCCGAAAAAGACCAGCTAGCCGCCAAGCAAGTCTCCATCGGCCGCCCCGAAGCGACCCACGCCGCGCTGATACCCATCCGGAAAAATGCGCAGTGGTGGGCCATGACGCAGGACGAGCGACGCGCTATCTTTGAAGAGCGCTCCCATCATGTGAAGACCGGCCTGAAGTATTTGCCTGCCATCGCCCGCCGCCTGCATCACTGCCGCGACCTGGGCGAGCGCCAACCCTTCGATTTCATCACGCTCTTCGACTACACTAAAGAAGACTCGGCGTCTTTTGAAGACATGGTGGCAGAACTGCGCTCTTCCGAGGAATGGAAGTATGTCGATCGCGAGATCGACATACGCTTGATACGGGATGGTCTGTAGCCAAGCGCGCACCGCCGCAGCATGCGATCAACTCACCAGTTCCACGCAGGAGCGCTCGGCTTCACTCAGGTAGCAGCCAAGATCGGAACTCCAGAGACCACCTTCCTCGCTGTAGGCAGCGCGAGTGCGAAAGCCACTGCCGCAGACGCTGAACCAGCGATAGCTCGCGCGAGGGCCGACCATTCGGGCCTGGCGGTCGCCCTGGCTGAGCTTACCGATGGAGCGGATGTCGCTGAGAGTCATCGCGAGGCTTCATTTTGGCAGTGGCTCACCGCCCGACAGCAGGAGCGAGGGCACTTGATACGCAGACAGATCGTCGATCACGTTCTCCATCTCGGGCCAAGTCAGCTCGCCCGGGTAGCTCAAGGCGTTCGAGTCGGAGTAGCAGTGCACGCAGCGGAGGTTGCAAGTGAGAGTGATGTTCCAGACCGTGATGGGCTTGCGTGTGCTGGCCGTGTGACCGCCGGGATGGCCAGGGTGACGACCCATGCCATAGCGCAGCGAGTCAGTGTGTTGAGCGGCTCCAGTCCAGAGTTTGGTGATGTTGACCATGCAGTGAGTAGGTTGCCCCTACACAACGCGAAAACCGAACCTGCGACCACATTCCACGTGTTGAACGCTGCCCCGATCTTGTGCCAGAGCGCAGGTTCGGTGGCACCTTCAGCAAAAGCTTGAAGGGTTCCCCATTGCTGACAGCGTTTGGTTTCTCATGAAATGGATCATCCTTCTCAGCCAGCTCGCCATCTTTTCCTTTCTTCATGCCGAGCAAGTCGGCCCATGGAATCTTGATGCGCTCAAAAGCACTGTGCCCACGATGACGTGGCTGCGGCAGGATCAACCGGTGCACTCGCTGACGTATGCCGGTGAGAAGTATCAAGATCATGACACCGAAGTCTTTGCCTTTTACGCATCGCCGATCACGCTCGGTGAAGCGAAGCCCGACGCCAAGTTTCCCGGCGTGGTGCTCATTCATGGCGGTGGCGGCACGGCTTTCGCCGAATGGGCGCATCTCTGGGCCAAGCGCGGCTACGCAGCCATCGCGATGGACCTGAGTGGCTCGCGTCCGCCGGAGCCGACTTTCGACGCTAAGGGCGTCGCCAAACGCAAACCTAACGACATCACAACTCCCAAACGCCTCCCCAACGGTGGACCACCGCAGGGGGGCACCGAGAAGTTCGACAGCATCGGCGGGGGCACCAGTGATGATTGGCCTTTCCATGCCGCTGCCAGCGTGATGCGGGCGCACTCCTTGCTGCGCGGCTTTCCCGAAGTGGATGCCGAGCACACCGCCGTCACCGGTATCAGTTGGGGCGGCTACACGACTTGTCTGGTGGCCTCGCTCGACGACCGCTTCAAAGCAGCCGTGCCTGTCTATGGTTGCGGCTTCCTGCATGAGGGCGAATCCGTGCAGAAGCCCAGCATCGACAAGCTCGGCGATCGCAAGGCATTGTGGGTGAAGGAATACGATCCCGGCTCGCTGCTGCCGCGCTGCCGTGTGCCCATTTTCTTCGTCAACGGCACCAACGACATCCACTACGTGCTCGACAGCTACATGAAGAGCTACAACGCCGTGCCCGGCGAGAAGCAGATCCGCATTCGGGTCAACATGCCGCATGGCCATCCCCCCGGCTGGGCACCGCAGGAGATCGGTCTCTTCATCGATTCCAAGTGCCGCAATGGCCAGGCGCTTCCCGTGCCCGGTAAACCCGTGATTGAGGGCCATCAAATCAAGGTCACCTGCACCACCCTTGCCCCCACCAAGCTGAAGAAAGCCGAGCTGAACTACACTGCCGACACCGGCCCGCGCTCCAAGCGAAAGTGGACTACCATCCCAGCCATCATCTCGCCACCGCTGCTGACCTCCGGCGGAGTGATCATGCAGACGAATGATATCACCGCGCCCAAGCCACCTGCGGAAGCCAACACCTGGTATATCTCCATCACCGACGAGCGCGATGCGATGGTGAGCACAGCAGTGCAGTTCGCGCCCTGATCACTTCTTCTCCAGCGACATCAGCTCGATTTTGCGGAACCACACGGGCTGGCCTTCGGCTTGCAGGGCGATGTGGCCATAGCTGAGCATCACATTGCCACCCGCCTCGATCTGATCCGTGGCTGGGGCATTGTTGTTCGTGGGGTCTAGTTGCGGACGCTGGTAGCGCAGCACCTCCACGCCGTTGATGCGGTGGATGATCTCTTCGTTGCCACGCACCTCGACTTCTGCCTTCACCCACTCCTCGGCGGGAAAGGTGGGAGCGCTGGACTTCACGATGTGCTTCGTGATCAGCTGGCCGCCCATCTCCACATGCGTGCCGGGCGTGCAGAGGTTGGCCGTGGAGCGCGCGCCTTTGCCTTCATCGGCCAGGAACTGCATCTCCAGGCTGGCGGGGAAGCCCTGATCAAATCTCATGCTCTGCGGCGGCTGCGCGTGCAGCATCACACCGCTGTTCAAGTTCACATACTTGGGCGCGTCGGGGATCATCGTGCCGGTGAAGCGATACTCCAGGCGCAGGATGTAGTGTGAGTAGGCGAGGTTGGTGAACAGGTGGCCGAACCGCTCATCAAACTTGTCGTAGCCATCGTAGCTGACTTTCAAGATGCCGTCCTCGACGCGGAAGGTGTTAGCGAAGTTCTCACCCAGCGGACGCTTGGCGATCTTGATCGTCCAGCCAGTCAAGTCCTTGCCATTGAAGAGGGAGACCCACTTGGGTTCATCGGCGGAGACAGAAACCGCCAGCAGGCAGACGAGGGAAGCAAGGAGTCGAGGCGTCATGGACATAGCGTTATCTTGATCAGCCTGGATCGTCTTTCCAAGCAGAACCTGCCGGTGCATCTCGAATAGCCGCGCGTGCAGAACAGGCGGAAGTTGCGCAACGGTGCCGCGTTTACACCGCTCCATGAAACACCTTCTCTTCGCGTTGCTCTGCGCTCTCTGTGGTTTCGCCTTTGCCGCTGACAAGCCGAACATCGTTGTCATCCTCGTCGATGACATGGGCTTCTCCGACCTTGGTTGCTACGGCTCGGAGATTCCCACGCCGAACCTGGATGCACTAGCCGCTGGCGGTGTTCGCTTCACGCAGTTCTACAACACAGGCCGCTGTTGCCCCACACGAGCCTCCTTGCTCACGGGGTTGTATCCACACCAAGCAGGCGTGGGGCACATGACAGGCGACAAGGGTCTGCCGGGATATCGCGGGTGCCTCAGTGACTCCAGCGTGACCATTGCGGAAGTCCTGAAGCCCGCCGGTTACTTCACGGCGATGACCGGCAAATGGCATGTGGGCCAGGAGCATGGCGTGACACCGTGGGGTCGCGGTTTTGATCGCAGTCTGAATGCCGCAGCGGGCGGCTTCTATTTCCCGGAGGCAGAGAAGGCCAAGCTCTTCCTCAATGGCGAGGAGATCGCCAACAACGATGCGCGCCTGCCACAGGGCTGGTATTCGACCGACCTGTGGACGACTTTCGGCTTGAAGTTCATCGAGGAGGCCATCACCGAGAAGAAGCCCTTCTACCTGCACCTCTGCCACAATGCGCCGCACTTCCCGCTGCAAGCACCGGCTGAAGAAATCGCGAAGTTCCGAGGCCAATACAAGATCGGCTGGGGAGCCATCCGCGACCGTCGCTATGCGAAGCAGAAGGAACTCGGCATCATCGACGCCGCATGGGCCAAGGCACCCCGCCCACCTGCGGTGCAACCTTGGGCCGAGGTGCCGAAGGAAGAGCAGGAGCGCTTCGATTACCTGATGGCCGTGTATGCCGCCGTGGTGCATCGCATGGACAAGGCCATCGGCGATCTGGTGGCCGGGCTGAAGCAGCGCGGCGTCTTCGACAACACGCTCATCCTGTTCATGAGCGACAATGGTGGCAACGCCGAGGCCGGCCCGAAAGGCCGCACCGATGGTGATCCCACCCAGGCGGCCTCGAACTGGTTCAGCGGCGAAAGCTGGGCCTTTTCACAGAACACGCCCTTCCGCCTGTTCAAACACTACAATCACGAGGGCGGCATCAGCACCCCGCTCATCGCGCATTGGCCAGCAGGAATGAAGGCTGCTGGGAAGCTCGTCCACACCCCTGGCCATCTCATCGACATCATGGCCACCTGCGCCGATGTCGGCGGTGCGAGTTATCCGAAGGAGCACAACCGCCACCCCATCACGCCAATGG
>Ga0247834_1008279_pt1 | contig 10537 bp, 9 predicted proteins | sample LaCruzMarch2015__8_FD_187118 | JGI IMG/M metagenome (GOLD analysis project Ga0247834, IMG submission 187118) | Freshwater microbial communities from meromictic Lake La Cruz, Castile-La Mancha, Spain - LaCruzMarch2015_12m | ecosystem: Environmental > Aquatic > Freshwater > Lake | place: Spain... | reverse complement strand
ACTGGCAAATAGGTGGTCTCGCCATCTTCACCAATCTGCGGCAATTCTGGAAACTCCTCCACAGGCAACCCATGCACCTGATAGCGCCCCGATCCGCAGATAATTGACACCATCGTGTTTTCCTTGTCAACGGCGATCGTCACATCTTCATCGGGCAGTCGGGAAACGATGTCATTAAGCAACTTAGCAGGGAGTGTAATCGACCCCGCTTCAACCACCTGCGCCGAAAAAGATACTTGAATTCCTAAATTAAGATCAAATGCGATCAGACCAAGACTTTGGCTAGCACCATCAGCATCTAAACGAATATTTGCCAAAATTGGGTGGGTGGGGCGAGAAGCGACTGCACGACCGACTAGAGCGAGGTGTGTAGCAAGTTGGGATTGGGGGCAAATTAATCGCATATTGGGGAATTTGAGATGACTATTTGGCTCGATTTTGATGTTTGGTCGGGAGAAAGTCGAGAAAAAAATAAAATTATAGTGATATTTGCTACTTTTAAGGCAACAGCTAGGAAGTCGGTTTAAGAGACTAGCCTAATTGCTCTGTTAAAGCAGAGCAGGAGATGAGCTTACCAAAGATTTAGGGACTGTTGAAAATCAGAACTCAATCTCATTAATTTTTCGGTTATTTTTGATAACTGATTTGATGACTAATATTCTTGATGATTGCGTTGCATTTGGCTTTTAACAACTAAACAAATCTTGGAAACACAAATCTTGGAAATAGTCATTTTAGGCATTCTAAAAACAATTCTTATAAAGTTTATATTTCGCTTTTATCTAAGAAATCAAGGGATAGGAGTTTTAAATTGGCTTTGAACGGCTTGAATCATTTTTTACTTTAGTGGAAATAAATCATAACGCAATTAAATTTTTTTGCAAGGAAAAATCAAAAAAATTTAATTGCGGTTGCTCAACTCTGCCCTTACTAGCTTTTGTTGACTTTCAAAAAATCAATCCCTAAACCAATCAAAAGCTTGATCAAAAACTGAAAATTCTAGATTGAAAAATTTTAGTTTTTTTTTATTCGATCTAATAATTACTATTTAAAGAAATAAAATATCTTAGATAGTAGTAGTAGGGGCTGTGGAAAATGTGGAAAACTCTAATAAACTTATACGCAATCAAATATACAGACATTTTTGCCTGTGGAAAACCCTGTGGATAAAGTGGCTATTTTTCCACAGGGTATAAATACCTATTAAAAGTTTTCCACATTTTCCACAAAGTTATCCCCAGATATTGACTGGTTTTCCACAATAAAAATGGAGTTATCCACAGGTTTTCCACAAGCTAAATGGTAATATTGGGGTTATCCACAGGATTTGGCTTAGAAATAGCGGATTTTCTGTCGTTTAAATTTTTTGTAAAAATCTTTCAAAAGATATTGTATTTTAGCTTAAAAATCATTTGAGGACTTTAACTCATTATCGATCGCCAATGATATATTTGCTGTTTTTTTATGAATTAATTCTTGGCTTGACCTTTCACGCGATCGCTGATCATTGGGGATCGCTGTTAAAGTTCATTGCCAAGGTGTGGGGCGATCGCTAGTTACTCGATATAGGAATAATAAACTTTAATAAAACTTATTGTTTCTGAAGGTGGATATCTGGCGCTAATGCTCCTGAAATGCTTGCTAGTCTATGCCCCATTGTTTCCCTCTTGTTTGCCTTCTTCTTTGGCTTAGGCGTTGGCTTACTTCGCTGCCGCGCCACTGAGTACCGTAAACCGTAATGTAAATCCATAGAGTTGGGGAATTCACGTCTGCATTAGCTAAAATCTTGTGAATATGACAAAATCTAATTATGAAATTTAATCCAGATCTATGTCGCAATGAAAGTGAGGTTGAAAGCAAGCTGTTTGTCCAATTCCTGCTGCCCACCCTTGGTTATGATCCCAGCACATGGCATCAAGAGGTCGCCTTCGGCAACATTCGCCTTGATTTTTTAGCCTTTACCTCCCAAGTCTTCCCGCAAGCTGCTGACAACTTGCCAAAGGTTGGCATTGTCATGGAGGCAAAGCATCCTAAACAAAATCTAGATTTTCATGTGCGGCGACTAACCTATTATCTCACTAAGCTTCAAGTTTGCTATGGAGTTCTATCTAATGGTAAAGATTTTCGGGTCTATGAGTTGGTCGGTGATCAGGTAAAATTAAGCTTTAGATGTGATGGCAAGGCTGTTGCTGATAAAATTGATGAGATTAAAGACATTATTAGCAGGGATAAGTTAAGATCAATATCGCAAACGCTGATTCCCACAACTCAAGATCAATCGCTTTCTCCTGCTACAAGTTTGGAGCTATCCCCAATAAAAGATCCTGCCCCAACTCCACTCCCTCTTCCCAATCCGTCACTCACCCCTCCTATGAAAACGATCGCGATCTATCACAATAAAGGCGGCGTTGGCAAAACCACAACGGTGGTCAACCTTGCCGCCGCCCTCAGCAAAAAAGGTAAGCGTGTCCTCGTCATCGATCTCGACAGCCAAGCCAATACTACTTATGCTACAGGCTTGATGAAGTTCCAAGATGAAGAAGATGACACACTCAAAGACAACAACATTTACCACGTCATTCTCAATCTTAATTCTCATTCAATTGTTGACGTTGCGAGAAAAGCGACATTTACCTATCCTGAAGTCGATGTTGTCCCCGCACACATCAGCCTAATTTGGGAAGAAAAGTTCTTGCAAGATAAAACCTTCGCCCAAACTCGACTTCTTAAAAAACTAGAAGCAGTTAAGGATATTTACGATGTTGTACTAATAGACACACCTCCTTCCCTGAACCTCTATGCTAAGATTGCGCTAATCGCTTGTGATTATCTAATTATTCCATCCGACCTCAAACCTTTCGCCAATGAAGGATTAAGAAATGTCAAAAACTTTATTGCGGAAATTGATGAGTTCCGTAACCTAATTAGCATTAATCCTGTTAATGTTTTGGGCGTATTGCCATCTAAAATCCTGACAACGGCTTCCTATGTTAGATCAACGCTCATAAAACAGGAGAGAGTTGTGTCTGAGCGCTATGGCTTTCCTGTCCTTGAAACCAGAATCTTTCAGCGAGAAGATCTATCAAGATCTATCGATGAATTTGTGATGGTTGGGGATCTGCAAATTCCCGATCCAAAGTCAATTTTTGATTACAAACCTGATTCGATGTCGGCGGCAGAGTTTGAAGAACTAAGCAACGAGATTTCCGCGAAAATTGGACTAAACTCATGATTTTAAATACATCTTCTGTTGATCTTGAAGGAATTACCTCACCAGTTCCGCGATCGCAATTCGATGAAAACGAGCTTGAACACCTTGCTAATCTATTCCTAAAGTCAGGGGATACCGTCAGCCCGATATTGCTGCACGAAAAATCACCGATCGCCTTTGAAGTTTTAGAAGGACATCGAGAATATTATGCAGCACTCAAAGCTCAAGAAATTGATGCGAGATTTGAGTCAATTCGCGCCTATGTTGTCCCTAGCGATCGTCAAGACAGCATTTTAGAGCAATATCGATTCTTTCATGACTCTGATAATGTAAACGGAAAATCAATAGACTCCAATTCCACAGAACAAAAGATTTCCATTGCTGATATTCAGCGAATTATTGAAGATAAAATCAATCCTTTAAAATCTAGCCTGCGTGATATTAGTACCAAAATAGATAAGAAAATAGATCAAAAAGTAACTACGCCCCCACTTGCTGAGCATCAGAGTCTAGTTCCCCAAGTCTCCCAAATTGAAACTCTCGTCAAGGCGATCGCCGATCTCGACAAACGGATTCCGCCACTGCCTAACCCGCGTCCTGAGTCACAACTCCTTAAAGAACTCAACGAGCAAAGTCGGGAAGAACTGACAGCTAAATTTACTAAAGCAGGATGGAAAGGTAAACCCCTGAAAACAATGGTTGATTCGATAATTGAAACTCGACCTTACGACTCTTTCGCTGACCTGACATCGCGCAAACTCAACAGTTCTAAAAATAAATTCTTCACCGATGCTACGTTAGTCAAAGTTCTAGATCGCTATTAATTGTCTATTTTTTTGTGAAATCGACCATTTGCTAGGGCTTACGCAAGTGATCTATAAACCCTGATTCTAGCGTGGAGACAATTTAATGCACTGCTTCTACTACTTTGCATAAGTCCTTTTGGCTCTAGCATCTTTTCTTACAAACATTGGCGAACGGAGAAATCCTAGGCGGTATACCGAATAAATTGACGATATGCGGAGTGATATATTAAATTAAGTTAAGTTAAACGATTGACTTAGATCTATTAAGGCTAGATCATAAGTCATGCACCAAACCTGTAGACATTCAGACCTCTTGATAAAGGCAACTTAGCAAGCATTTGAATAGACAAGTTAAACATCTCCCCCAATGTCTGTGAGTATTGTGAATATTACAACCTCGAAGCAAGCAGAGAAATTAGCAGAGATCGGAGCGCAATTTAAGCGAATTCGAGAAGATAAGGATCTGTCAATTCCTCACTTCACAGCAACGACCCTAATTTCTGAGCGTTACTTGCGTGCCATTGAAGATGGTGAAATTCAATCGCTACCTGAACCTGTTTACATCCGTGGATTTATTCGCAAATATGGTGTGGCTTTGGGAGTGGGTGATATTTCAGAAGATTTTCCTTTGAATTCGGCTATGCCTGCTCGTAAGTGGGCAGGTAGTCCAGCCGCAGAACTGCGTCCTTTACATCTTTATGCTTTGTATATTGCGGTGATTGCTGGGGCAGTGGGTCTATTAGCTACATTTCTCAACCCACCCGAAGCCAACAAAATCAATGATAGCCAGACTAATTTTAGTAACGCAGCAAAATTAGAAACCGCAAAAGCTGAACCCTTAACTTCTTTGTCACCTCAAACTGGCGGACTAAGTGTTCTTAAGCAATCGGCGATCGCCCCATCCTCTGCGCCCAACAATCTCGCCACAGACCTCGCCAAAACTGCTTCTGCGGAGGTTGTGGGAGGACAGGTAAATGCAGGATTTAACAATATTTTGAAATCGTGGGTGTCTAGCAACAGCCTTGAGAGCCGATCCAAACAGGCGATCGCTGTGGGTGGTAAGTTTGAGTTTGCGCCCAATAAGCTCGTAAATGTCGGCGTTATCATGCAAGGTCAATCTTGGGTTCGCATTATCGTTGATGGCAAAACCGAATTTGAGGGCGTACTTGATGAGGGCAAAAAGCTGGCTTGGTCGGGCGATCGCCAAATCGCGATCCGTGCTGGCAATGCTGCTGCCGTTGCCCTAAGCTATAACAACCAACCTGCCAAGGTCTTGGGAAGGGATGGCGAAGTTGCCGAAAGATTATTTTCTGCTAATTCTGCCAACCTAGAGGCAAATCTCAGGGTTAATCAATAGTAATCGCTCTAGTAATCGCGCTCTGCCATTGCTCAATAACATAGGGCTTTACTACGCAAAGCCTCAATAAGCCTTAATATCGCAGTTTGCAAGTTGTCAAGGACAACTTGCAAACCATCAAATCCATATTTTCTATCTTCGGTTTTCACATTGTCCGTACCAAGGTGAAAACCGCTATAAGTCTCAATGGGTGCTGAAAGGATCGTCAATCAAAGCTTCTAGTTACTTCTCTAGACCACTTTTTTTGACTAGCTCCTCTGGCGTGAGCTTTGATAAAAATTCTCGGAAGGCTCTTCTTTCTGCCTCATCAGCATCCTGATCAACGGGGATCGATGCCTCTAAAATGACCTCTTCCATTACCCAAATTGGGCATTTTGCCCGCACAGCGATCGCGATCGCATCACTGGGTCTGGCATCTAATTCTTTTTTGATATCCCCTAAAGAAACTGTAATCACGGCGTAGAAGGTACTATTTTTCAGCGCGTGAATCACAACTCGCTCAACCACAATCTGCCAAGCATCTAGAAAGTTGATCATGAGATCATGGGTCATGGGGCGTTCTAGAGGTCGCCCATCTAGGGCAGCAATGATTGCCTTTGCCTCAGACTCGCCAATCCAAATTGGTAATGCTCTGCGTTCTAACGTATCGCGTAGTAGAACAATTGGATTACGGCTAACTGCATCAATCGCAATCCCAGCTACTTTCATTTCAATCATTTTTGCCAGCCTTTCCCAATAAAATGAGTGAAAGCAATCCTAATCGCCACACCTACTATAACGGGTTATAAGATATTTTGTAATTATATCGAACCATGAAGATACCTTCAAGGAAATATCTTAATTCTCCGCAATTGTGATTAGCTAATCAGTAGCTAGGAATACGCACCACAAGAGAAATTTTGAAGATTTTGTGAAATCACGCTTTCAAAACTTCTCTTGATTTGGATGTGAGCGCAAAGCGCTATAACTCTAAACAGCGATCGCCCTAGCTTTAGAGATATTGAGTGATTCCATTACCAAATCTGCAAGATCATTGATAAAAATGGGATGACTGTTGAGGGCAGGTACACGATCAAAATGATGAATACCCGCTTCTTCAGCCACTTCACGATATTCGATGTCAATCTCCTGCAAGGTTTCAATATGTTCAGAGACAAAGCTAATTGGTACGACTAATAGGCGATCGACCCCACGCTTAGCTAGATTGCTAATCGCCTCTTCGGTGTAGGGTTGAAGCCATTCCACAGGACCAACGCGGCTTTGATAAGCGAGGGTGTGGGCATTGTAGCGTTGATAATCGCGGCGCAGAGCCTGCATGATCCCATCGACACAGTTTTCCATTTCTGCCTGATAGGGATCGCCATATTTGGTGACATATTTGACTGGTACACCATGGGCGCTAAAGAAAAGATGCACATGATCGGGAGCGTCCGACTCTTGCAGTTTGGCATCTATTAATTCATTCATGGCGCGAATGTAGCCCGTGCGGCGATACCAAGATTTAATGGTGATGCGCTCGATCGCTTGTAGCTGTGGATCATTAGCCCAAAGCTGATCGAGTTTCTTGATGCTAGAGCCAGTGGTGCTAATCGAATATTGTGGGTATAGGGGCAGAACAACTAGGTGGGTGATCCTATCCTGCTTGATTTGGGCGATCGCATCTTCGGTATAGGGATGCCAATAGCGCATCGCCACATATACCTTTGCCTCCACCCCATAGCGCTGCAAGACATTCTCAATGTTCTCACCCTGCTCTACCGTAATTTGTCTTAGGGGAGAGCCGCCGCCGATCATGGCATAGTTTTCTTGGCTGATGGGGGCGCGACTAGCGGCAATCAGTGAGGCGATCGGCTTTTGTAAGAAGGGAAATGGCAGGCGAATAATTTCGGGATCGGCAAATAGGTTATACAGGAAGAGATAGACATCTTCGAGTTTTTCAGGTCCTCCCAGATTGAGCAACAGTACACCAACGCGAACAGACATAACGCAATTCCTGTATTTTATGTTTTTATAAAAATGAATATCAAAGTGAAAATGAAAGTGAAAATGAAACCAAATCAAAGCAGTCAAGGTTAGAAAATCTCCATTTCGCGGTTTCTTGCAAAGATTGATATCTTGCTGTGCGCCCGAAACTTCAAGATTTTTTATAAATGCTAAAAAGTGATGTAATAAGTTTTATGAAATATTTTAAGCTAATTTATTTTAAGCTAATTTATTTTAAGCTTATCCAAATTATAGCGGTTTTCATTTGATCGGATATGGGACTTGTCGCAGATTGATGAAGCATTGCTAAAGGTTTTTTTAAAATTGTTGCTGCAAAATTGTTGGCGCAATCACGCGAAAGGGATCGGCTCCTAATGTTTGGGGTGTCATTTGCCAAGAGTCTAGTTTATACATATATTCCGCGACCTTTTGCGAACGGCGATCTAGCAGTATTACATTAAAATTTTGCTTTTGTGCCTCTACGCCCAGCTTAAAGAGAAAGCTAAATCTCTGTACATAGTCGAGCGCTCCCCATCTGCTGCTGTTGATGGTGATGATTGCTTGTTTAGAGGCTTCGTCAATGGTGACATTATCCACCCAGCTTATTGCTAGTCTGTCAAGTTTCCACCAGAGGCTAGGCTCTACGGGTTGCTGGGGGATCGTAATATTTTCGGCGATACCCTGATTGCCGAGGCGATCGCCCATTGCCACATAGCTAATTATTGCGAAACCCAATGCTAAAAATAGTTTATGCACGATCGCCATTACCTCTTTTGATATGCTTTCAGTGATAGACGTTAATATTTTCGCTTAGTTCTGTGGTTATAGGTAGCCAAGCCCAAGATATATATGGCGTTGCCAAGCCGCACAATTAAGTTAATTCAAATTTCAGGATTAAATATATGCCAGTGGTAGCAGTAATCGACTATGACATGGGTAACTTGCACTCAGCTTGCAAAGGATTAGAGTTAGCGGGGGCGACAGCCATTGTCACCCATGATCCCAAAAAGTTAGCTGCTGCCGATGGTATTGTTTTGCCTGGGGTGGGATCATTTGATCCTGCGATGCAAAAACTCCGCGCCACGGGGCTAGAGCAACCAATCCATGAGGCGATCGCTTCTGGCAAGCCATTTTTAGGCATTTGCTTGGGAATGCAGATCCTTTTTGATGGCAGTGAAGAGGGCAAGGAATCAGGACTAGGAATTATACGGGGTCAGGTTAAACGGTTTCGTCCTGAGCCAAACCTCACTATTCCCCATATGGGTTGGAATCAACTGGCGCTAACCCAGTCGCAATGTCCATTATGGCAAGGTTTAACCCCCAATCCTTGGATGTATTTTGTGCATTCCTATTACACCGATCCCTGCGATCGCCAAGTCACCGCCGCCACCACTACCCACGGCAGCCAAACCGTCACCGTGGCGATCGCCACCGAAAATATTATGGCAGTCCAATTTCATCCCGAAAAATCATCCACTGACGGGATACATTTGTTAGCAAATTTCGTCAGAATGATGACTGCGTAGCATAATAATAAAGTCGCAAGAGATTTATGAAGATCCATATGATCAAAAAATTGGGTATTGCTTCCTGTCTGGCGATCGCCTGTGTGGTTGCTCCTACTGCTGCGGTTCGCGCTCAAGCTAATGCAGGGTTTATTTTGTTTGGCGGCGTGAAAGATAGCGCTCTAGACTATTGTCTAGACAATGGCACTAGTAGCCGCAACGATCGCTATTATCTAGAAGTGAAGCCCCAAAGTTTCAAGGTCTCCGAAGTGATCATTACTTACCCTGATCATTTCAATGGTAGCTTTGACACTAATGACATCAAATTGCGGGTGACGGGTCAATGTCGCGGTGGCAAGGATTTAGAAATTGAGTCTGCCACTTGGGATCGAGAAACCAGAAGAATTACTGTAATTCCCAAGGAGGCGATTCCTGCAAAAACAGCTTTGAGGGTAGTTTTATCTAACGTGCGTAACCCTGATTTTGGTGGCTTCTATCAATTTGATGGGCGCGTATTAAGGGCGGATGTCCCTGTGCCTGTTTATATTGGCTCTTGGGTCATTACCCTAGACTAGCTGTAAAGTTCCAGCACCAAGTACTGAATTAAGATCCAAAGTAACTTTCAAAAGCGGCGCTTTGCGCCGCTTTTGAAAATTTTTATGGAATACTCAAAACATCAATAGGCTTTTTTATACATGAATATCCTAATCAGTAATGACGATGGCATTTACGCGCCAGGGGTAAGGGCGCTGGCAGAAGCGTTTAAGGATACTGAACATAAAATTACCGTGGTCTGCCCCGATCGCGAGCGATCGGCGACAGGTCATGCTCTGACCTTGCAGGAGCCGCTACGGGTTGACCCCATTGCGGGCATATACCCTGAAGGGATGGAAGCTTGGGCTTGTTCAGGAACGCCATCGGATACGGTGAAATTGGCTTTGGATGCCTTACTAAGCGATCGCCCAGATTTGGTTTTGTCGGGCATCAATCGGGGTGCAAACTTGGGAACCGATGTTTTGTATTCGGGGACAGTCTCGGCGGCGATGGAAGGGGTGTTGGAGGGAGTGCCGAGTATCGCTTTTAGCTTAACGAGTTTTACCCATCTCGACTTCAGCGCGGCGGCAAATTATGCGCGGCAGTTAGTGGCAGCGATCGCCAAAAATCCTTTGCCTGAAGCAATGCTATTGAACGTAAATATTCCGCCGATTCCTGAAGCGGATATTTGCGGTACGGTGATTACCCGTCTGGGCATTCGCCGTTATAAAGATCAATTTGAGAAGCGCATTGATCCCCGTGGAAAAACTTACTATTGGCTATCGGGTGTTGTCATTGAGGAAGATGCGGAACCTGATACGGATATTCAAGCGATTAAAGATAATTACGTGACAATTACGCCGCTTAAATACGATCTAACTTTAAATACAGCGATGGCATTTCTCAAGGATTGGGCAAGCAATATTAAGTAACAAAAAGGATGGCGGTGCTTTGCGCCGCCCCCTTTTTGTTAAACTTGGCGATAGCGATATCACCAACAAGGCAATTAAGAATGCGGCAAGCGGTACTCTGTGGATATTACGGTATGGGCAATGGTGGCGATGAAGCATTATTGGCGACATTGTTGCAAATGTTGCCCAAGGATATCCAGCCCCTCGTATTATCGGCAAATCCCCAAGCC
>Ga0247834_1008275_pt1 | contig 10539 bp, 12 predicted proteins | sample LaCruzMarch2015__8_FD_187118 | JGI IMG/M metagenome (GOLD analysis project Ga0247834, IMG submission 187118) | Freshwater microbial communities from meromictic Lake La Cruz, Castile-La Mancha, Spain - LaCruzMarch2015_12m | ecosystem: Environmental > Aquatic > Freshwater > Lake | place: Spain... | reverse complement strand
CAGCTGCATCATCATTATTCTCCGGCTCACCTTCTGCTTCTGGTTCTTCGGGTGGGGTATCTTCTTCTGATGCGTCCGCAGCATCATCCGACTCGGGAACATCCCCTGATGTATCCGCTTCATCATTTGACTCTACGTCCGCTGAATCATCAGGGTCAGCATCATCTGATGCATAAATATTCCCGCCACATAATAAAATGCCAAGCAACGTATAATAAATGACTTTCATACCGACCAACCTTTTTTGCTTTTAATAATCATATTTAACCAAACATTTTTGTAATATTGGCAACTTCATTTGTTATTTTTTCTTCTGGTTCTGATGTTTTGCTATTTTCTGATTCAGTTAGATTTTTATCTTCTTGTTTACTGCCATCATCTGCTGCATTATCTTCGCTGGTATCAGCTCCATCAACCTCTGGTTCTTCTGAACCATCGTCAGGCGTATCTGTTTCAATTTTTTCAGTATCTGAAACGTCAGCATTAGCCTCATCACCATCCTCCGCAACAGTTTCTTCTGGTGGATACAGATCTGTAGCGTGCAATACTGTCGCGCAGCACAAAAAACAAATTACATAAAAATAAACCACTAATAAATAACTTGATTAATACACACAAATTAATTATACAGTGGCAAATATTAAAAAAGTGTTTATTTCGAGAAAACTATGCTTCTTCTTCCTCTTCCTCTTCTTCTTCCTCTTCTTCCTCTTCTTCTTCTTCTTCTTCTTCTTCTTCCCCTTCGTCACTTTCGGTGCTTGCGCTTTCTGCTTCTTTTGCATCTCCTCCTGTAACTGGTGGCACTGTAGCAGCGCTCATAGGCGCAAACATTGCTGCAAAAAGTATTATTGCTAAAATAGATAGGCGAATTAGTGTCATGTATTGTATTCCCAATAAAATGTTTCTTTATAAAAAGCTTAAATAGTAAAAAAAAAAAACACAAGAACTTGAAGAAAATATCACGTACAGTTGCCCCTATCCCCTCAAAGAAACATCAAAATTGTATTTTTATTACCAAAAAAACACATGGATATATTGCGTTTGAATAATATTTTTCAAAAAAACTTACGAATCTGTGAAAAACCCACTTGTAGAATTGGCAAGACGCGGTACAATAAAAGAAGGTAAAAATAAAGTTGATTAGTTATGCCAAAAACAAACTTAATCCATGATGAATTAGAATTACGCCCACGCATTAGCGTTATTGGTGTCGGCGGAGCTGGTGGAAACGCCGTTAACAATATGATACGCGCAAAGCTTGAAGGCGTTGAATTTTTAATTGCAAATACTGATGCTCAGGCTCTCACTCAGTCGCTTGTTCCCAAAGAACGACGCATTCAACTTGGATTAACTGTTACTCAAGGTCTTGGCGCAGGTTCAAAACCAGACGTTGGCCGCGCATCAGCAGAAGAATCAATTGAAGAAATTCTAGACCTTATTAAAGGTAGTAATATGTTATTTATTACTGCTGGTATGGGTGGTGGAACTGGTAGTGGTGCCGCTCCTGTTATTGCGCGTGCTGCTCGTGAAATGGGCGTGCTTACAGTTGGTGTTGTGACCAGACCGTTTAATTTTGAAGGGTCTCACCGTTCACGCACAGCTGAAGGCGCTATTGATGAACTTCAGCAATACGTAGACACACTAATCATTATTCCAAACCAAAACCTATTTCGTCTTGCTAATGAACGCACAACCTTTGCTGATGCATTCAAAATGGCTGACGATGTTCTTTATTCAGGCGTGCGTGGCGTGACAGACCTAATGATTATGCCTGGTCTTATCAACCTAGACTTCGCAGATATTCGCGCTGTAATGGCTGAAATGGGCAAAGCAATGATGGGTACCGGTGAAGCAGAAGGCGAACGTCGCGCATTAGATGCTGCTGAAGCAGCAATTTCCAACCCACTTCTAGATGATGTTTCTATGAAAGGCGCGCGAGGCGTTCTTATTAACATTACTGGTGGCTACGACATGACATTGTATGAAGTAGACGAAGCCGCAAACCGCATTCGTGAAGATGTTGACTCAGAAGCGAATATTATCTTTGGTTCAACTTTCGATGAGCGTTTGAATGGCAGAATGCGCGTATCTGTTGTGGCAACTGGTATCGGCGAATTAGTGCCATCTTCTATGCACTTACATCAACAAGCACGCCCTACTGTGACTGCGCCAACAAATGATGCTTTTTCTGTGACAAGACCAGTAACCAACGGCAATGTGTTTTCAGCTTTTTCTGGGTTTAACCAAAACGCTACTCAAAGCCCAACACCAACGTATGCAGAATCTGCTCATGAGTTAGAGCCTGATCAAGATCACTACCAGCAAACAGAAACTAGCCTTGAAAATTTTGAGGAGGCTTCCGAAATGCCTAGTGCAACTGCAGAAGAGTATGTTCCAGAAGAAATTACTTCAAAAGGCTTTGCAGACCACATGAAACCAATCGAGCATCAGTCTACAGAGAAAAAAAGAAGCCCTAGTCTTTTTGAGCGTTTTACAGGCGTTAGCCGTAAAACTTCACAACAGGGGCCTATGATTGAAACAAATTTTGCTCAACAAACATCTCAGAAAAAGGATGATCTTATTGATATTCCTGCTTTCTTGCGACGTGGTGGCTAAGGTTGCTAATACTTTAAATCTCTTCTGACCTGCCTTCGGGCAGGTTTTTTTATGTCTACTAAAATAATTAACCAATCCAATATGTTACGTGTTTACAATATTTAGAAAACCCTCGTAGACTTTATATAGATCAGATTTGATCCCTTCTACTAAACCCCTATTGTCTGGAGAGTAATATGAGTAAATTTTTTACTAAAACAAGTGCTTTTGTGTTTGTGTGTTCATCACTATTGTTTGGTGCTGATAATGCAGTTGTGAGTGTAGCCGTTACGTCTGAAGAAGAGACTAAGCCAGCGGCAAACCTAGGCGGTGTTATTGTCGATATAATACATGCTGAACCTGCTGTGCTTACCTTTCAAAAATGCGTTTTAAATTTTTCTGATCCTGCGCAAACAGCTCGTTCTTCTGCTAAAATTGCAACTTATTTAATGGTTGAAAAAACTACTGAAACTTTAGATCTTGCAGACATAGCCTACCTTACCTGTGAAGGAATTGCAGCTGCATCTAGAAAAACCCCGGCAGCTTTTGGAAAATTGGCTCCATATTTTGCCGATGAAAATGCTGTTTACCAAAATATTGGGTACGTTATAGGAAGTATTGAAGTTGCCAGCCATGACTTGAGTATTTTAGGAAGCTTGCCATCATGTACAGCTTTTGTACAAAAAACCATTGCAACAGATCTTCCTAAGCTTCTCACTAGATTAGGAGCATCTGCCGAAGATCAAGCAGACATTACATTACTAGCAACAGTGTTTACTCCAATGTTTGCACAGCTTCTTAACAAAACTTACACCGGAACAATGAAAGCAGCAGCAGCCTTTGGTGAAATTGTTGAGGACCGTGTGCCAGCTGGTTGTGGTTGCTTTGGTTTTGGTGGTTCAAAAGCAGCTAAAAAATAAGAAAAATAAATGACAATATATCGCGTCATTGGTTGTATGACTGGCACATCATGTGATGGGCTAGACCTGGCATATATAGAAACCAATGGCGCAGATATACTAGCTTTTGGCCCATCAGAAACTATTCCGTTTCCTGTTGAATACAGCAATTTTTTGCGTGAGCGAATAAACCTTAGAGCGCCTGTTCATTTTATGGATGCTGAGCTATCTAAAACCATTGCTGATTTTCACGTAAAATACATAGAAGAATTCATGATTAGTAATCAGCTAACTGTTGATGCTATTGGTTTCCATGGGCAAGCAGTTTGGCATGATCCGGCTAACCAATTAACGGTGCAATTAGGCGATTGTCAGCATCTTGCTAACTCAACCGGTATAAAGGTTATAGGACAAGTCCGTCAAAATGATATTAAAAATGGCGGCCAAGGTGCACCGCTTGTACCGATATATCATTTGGCATTAGCGTCTAAGCTAGAAAAGCCAATGGCATTTTTAAACATTGGTGGTGTTTCAAACATAACATTTATTAATGCTGATGAAACTCTTATCGCTGGCGATACAGGGCCTGGAAATGCATTGATTGATGATTGGGTTATAAAGCATACAGGAACGCCTCAAGATACGGATGGTCAATATGCAGCGCAAGGCATTGTTAATAATGACCTTCTAAACAAATGGTTGCGGCATCCATTTTTCGACCTGCCCTACCCTAAATCCTTAGACCGTATGGAATTTCATCAGGTACTAAACGACTGCGGTGCATTATCGCTTGAAGACGGCGCAGCAACACTAACTCAATTCACTGTCGGTGCTATTATGAAAGGCATAAGTTTGCTCCCAGAACAACCAAATCAATTGATTGTATGTGGTGGAGGTTGCCATAACTCAGTGTTAATGAACTGGTTACAGAAAAAATTTGCAAATGTGAAAAAAGCATCTGAAATCGGCTTGAATCCAGATGCTATTGAAGCTCAATTAATGGGGTATCTTGCAGCACGATTTTTTGAAAATCTGCCCTCAAGCTTTGAAACTACTACAGGCGTAAAACAAGCCACAATTGCCGGAGAGTTATTTCTTCCTGAATGTGTCTAAAGTTACAACGTTTGAGCCATCTTTAGGAATCTCAGCGATTTTATCTTTAGGTGCTTTGTCACCTTTAATTGTTTTGCCAACAACTTCTTCAGGGGCATCTTCAAAAATTGGACTAAATTGCAGGCCAAATTTAACCGAAGGATCCACAAAGCTTAAAAGTGCAGCGTAAGGCACATAAAGCTTTTCATGGTTATCATCAAAGCATAACGTAACAGAAAAGCCATTTTCATCTGCTGCTAAGTCCCAAAATTCATACTGCAACACAATGGTAACTTCATCACCGTATTGATCACGTAAATAGTCAGGAACCTCAACACCTGGGTGATCAGTCGCAAAAGTTATATAGTAATGATGATCGCCAGGTAAGCCGTGCTTAACCGTGTAAGACATGGTTTTATAAACAACTTCTCGCAAAGCTATTTGTACCATTGCTTCGTAATCTAATGGGTCTTGTGCCACGGTCGTATTCTCCTTAAGTCCACTACTAAATAGTGGGGGATATTCTGTTGCAAGGCTACCCCCCAAGCCCCTAAGTAGTTACCGCTTCAACAAACAGAGTTTGTTTAGGCAGCTTTAGCAACTGCAATACGACGACGATTGCGATTTGCAACGTTCATATTACGGTTAGCTACTACTCTACGAGTGCGATTCAATCTGCCACTTGTAATGTTTAGTCCGATAACGACGGTACCATGCCGAGCGAAAGACCTATCTTTACCACGCGTGTCGATCCTATGTCGCCCCCATAAAAATGGTGGAGGCGCCGGGTACCGCCCCCGGGTCCACTACGCCTATTCCATAAACCGTTTATCGCTATAGATGCAAGCATCACTTTAAATATAGTAGCTTCTGTAAATATTTCAAGGATTTGATTGAATTACTTCGTAAGGTGTTGATGTGCAATGACAGAACTTAACAATATGTTTCCGTAATAATGGGGGTATTCCTCACCACCAGGTCGATTAGCTTCTATTTTTAATATTTCTGGGATCAAGCTAGAACCATCAATTTCTATCAGATAACACTCATCAGCATTAAAGAATTTTTGCCAAATGCGATTCCATTGACTTTGAAGACTTAAATGAATAAAGCCATCTTGTTGATCAAGCTCAGAACCTAAGAAAACTCTTTCACTTTGAAAATTTTGCCATTGAGCAGGCGTTAGAATTTTGAAAAATCTATTTTTCATATATGCATCATTTTTATGGTTAACCTGGCATGCCGCCAATAAAGGGAAGACTATAAGCCAAAAAAATCTTTTCATGCGGCAAGTATAAGATTCTAAGCGTTGCGAATCAATGATAATTGCATAATATGCAGCCTTACATTTTCAACCATTTCTCTTTTATAAAAAGCGTTGATTCTTTTTTTTATGCGATTTTCTAAAATGCTGGCTGCAGGTGCTTCTGGCCCTAACCATAACCGAGACATTGCAGAATATAAATCGCAGAATATTTCATCTCTTAGTTTAATGGTTTCCACTTGAAGCTCGCGATAATTATCTATTCCTGTACTTTTTAGCTCAACCATAATTGTAAGGTGCCCGGCTAAATCACCCTTTTTGATAACCGGCACCACCATAACTGGGATCATTAAATAAGGTAAGCGAGAAATATATCTACGTTGGATTTTTTCTAAATAACTACTGCCGGATGATTTTTTCTTGCTATCGCTTATTTTTGCTTCGGCATTTAACATGCCAAAACTGGCACTTAAAGAAACTAATACGCCGATAAGGTAACGATTTAAAGTATTCATACAAAATTGGTTTTTTACAGTTCTTTGTGTTACCTTCTATTTTATATGGTAAATGATTAACAAATTATGTCTGTAGCTGATTTAAGCCTACGATCTTTAGAAATTTTTCGCGAACTTGTTGATACATATGTAGAAACGGGTGAGCCTGTTGGTTCTAGAACTTTATCACGTCGCATAAAGACCTCATTATCTCCTGCTACCATTCGCAATGTAATGGCAGATTTAGAAGAAGCAGGTCTATTATACGCTCCGCACACATCAGCAGGCCGTCTTCCTACCGCCGAAGGCTTAAAGCTTTTTGTTCATGGTGTTTTAGAAGTTGGTGCAATATCAGAACCAGACCGTTTAAAAATTGAAGACCACTGCAAATCAGCCGGTAAAAGTGTTGAAGACATTTTACAACAAGCAACGGGCATGTTGTCTGGCCTGTCAAAATGCGCAGGACTTGTCATGGCGCCAAAGTCCCAAGCGGCGCTTCGACACATTGAATTTGTGCATTTAGGCAATCAGCGGTCTTTGGTTGTTCTTATCAGCCAAGATGGAATGGTTGAAAACCGCCTTATTGAACTGCCAGACGGTATTACCCCATCTATGTTAAATCAAGCGTCTAATTACATTAATGCTCATTTCTACGGCGCAACCTTACAAGAAATTTTTCAGCGTATTCATTCTCAAATGAGTCAAAATAAACATGAACTAGATCAGTTGACGCAACGAGTAATTGAAGCAGGAATTGGTGTATGGAGCGGCGATAAAGATAATGGTTCTCTTATCATCAAAGGCCAAAACAACTTACTGCAAAATGTTCAGGAAATGAACGATCTAGAAAAAATCCGTGGACTTTTTGATGTAATGGATACCCAAGAAAGTTTGCATAAGCTACTGAATGCATCAATTGATGCAGAAGGCGTGCAAATTTTTATAGGTGCTGAGAATAATTTGTTTTCTCTGTCAGGCTGCTCCATGGTAGTATCACCCTATACAAATGCTCAACGCCAAGTCGTTGGTGCCATTGGTGTAGTTGGCCCAGCCAGAATGAATTACGGAAAAATCATTCCCCTGGTAGACTACACAGCAAAATTAGTTAGTCGATTATTAAGTTAAGGTGAAATATGGATACACAGGACGTGCAAACCCAAGAAGAAATGACTGAACCAGTAACTACAGAAACTGAAGTGCTGACTGAGAGCGAAAGCGCAATCCTGGAATTAAAAGACCAGCTGCTTCGTGCGTTAGCTGAAAATGAAAATACACGTAAACGTGGCCAAAAAGATAAAGAGGATGCCCTGAAATTTGGCGTTTCCAATATGGCGCGCGATATGATTGGTGTAGCAGATAACCTTCGTCGTGCTTTAGAAAACAAATCTGAAAATCCAGCGGACCTTGCTGAGGCTTTATTTTCAGGGGTAGATCTTATTTTGAAAGACTTAGAAGGTATTTTAGGGCGACATGGCGTTCAACGTATTGATGCTACTGGTCAACAATTCGACCCCCATTTTCATCAAGCGGCGTTTGAACTTGAAACTGATGAACACATTCCAGGTACTGTTGTGCAAGTCATGCAAGATGGTTACAAAATTCAAGACCGTCTTCTAAGACCAGCTATGGTATCGGTTGCAAAGGCAAAACAACAAGGCGTAGCTTAATTTTTCATGGCTGAAGGCAGTTTACAAGCACCAATCCGTCACATTATTGATTGGGAAAGTGATGCCTTCTACGACGAATCAGCGCTCGACAAAGAATTACGTCGTGTTTTTGATATTTGCCATGGGTGCCGCCGGTGCTTTAACTTATGCGATAGCTTCCCTACTCTGTTTGACCTAATAGATGCAACCCCTTTGGGTGAATGCGATGAAGTCAAAAGCGAAGACTTTTCAAAGGTAGCAGATGCCTGTACCCTTTGTGATTTGTGCTTTGTGAACAAATGTCCCTATGTGCCTCCTCACCAGTTTGATGTTGATTTCCCGCACCTGATGCTGCGTTACCGTGCAACCCAAGCTAAAACTCAGGGCATTAGTTTTGTTGATAAACAAATTAGTAAAACTGACCAAGTGGGACCAATATCAGTAAAAATGGCACCAGTCGTTAACTGGACAACTGCAACGTCAAACAAACCTGTACGCAAGGCTTTAGAAGTAGTAGCTGGTATTGATGCAAAAGCAAATCTACCCACTTACGCCAACAAAACCCTATGCCAACAGGTTGAATTAACCCCCTGCCCTGTTAATGTTAATGGCCCTGCTTATGGCCAAAAAGCTGTTTTGTTTGCCACGTGTTTCGGTAACTATAATAATCCAGCCATTGGCCTTGCAGCCCGAAAAGTATTGGCACACCAAGGTGTTGATGTTGAGGTTGTCTACCCAGGCTGTTGCGGCATGCCTTTATTAGAAAAGGGTGATTTACAAGCGGTTGCTGATCAAGCTGTAAAAATTAGTGCGGCCCTTGCCCCTTACGTTGAAAAAAATATTCCAATTATTTCAATTATCCCATCCTGCAGTTTAATGCTGAAATCAGAATGGCCTTTACTACTGCCTAAAAATGAATTGGTGCAACGTTTAAGCAAGCAAGTTATGGATATTAGCGAATATGTTATTCATTTGCATAAAAAGCATACTTTAACCCAAGGCTTGGAATGCTTAGAAAATAAAGGGGTAACGCTACATCTTGCTTGCCATAGTCGTGCACAAAACATTGGTGCAAAAGCCGCTGAAATGCTACGTCTTATTCCAAATTTGACCGTTCAAATTATTGAGAGGTGTTCAGGTCATGGCGGGACATGGGGAATGATGAAAGCTCATTTTGAAACAGCACTGAAGGTTGGGAAGCCAGCTGCCAAACAAGCCCTTACTTACGATAACCCATTAGTGCTTTCCGAATGCCCCTTGGCAGCAAAGCACATTTTGCAAGGCATGAATTTGCAATCAGATGCAAGTCAAAGCGCCTATTCAACACTGCACCCCATTGAATTGTTGGCTAAAAGTTACAGGATTTGAATGTAAAATAATTATATGTCAGTAGGTTTAAATGATACCAACATAATATTTGGTTTCATTGGATCTTCGACTTCGTGGAATAAATTGCTGTTTTCCTCAATTAAAAATCTTCATGAGCAGGCTCTGGGGGCATTGCACACGGCTTGCTGCAACGCTTGGTGCATGTGTGCATGGGGTTAGTATGTTACTTTCTACTATCATACTTATTATACTTATATCCATCTGAATCTAGCATGCGATTTACCATTTCTTCTACTCGGTCAAGCTCTTCTTCTTCTGATGCTTTTAGCTCATCAAGAGTCATAGGCCTGCGAGTGTACGATCCTTCAGGAACTCCCCTTTTAGTAATTGAGGAATTGGCTGGCTGGACAAGTTGTACTTTTTTTCTTTCCAGCTGATGGTCAAGCAGAGTTTCCCCAGCAAACACCCCATGACCACTCAAAAGCAGAGCAGGCATACTAAGAAATACTCTTTTAATAAAGCTTTTCATATATCTTCCACCCTTCTGCAAAATTTATGTCTAATGGTAGCATATTTACCCAAGATTGCAAGCAATTTCATTACCATCTTCACCTTGAGAAATAACTCCTAAAACATTTATTGTACCCTCATTAACAGCAAAAAGCGGACCACCGCTCATCCCTGGTGCTACAGCAGCACTATGTCTAATTTGTCCATTACCAACTACTAATGGTGCTTGTTTTGCAAAAGCCTGCGTTATAAATAAAGGAGATATTCCAAATCTATTGATTAGGTCTTGGGAAAAACCCGTAAGACCACCCGTACGATATTGAGGACACCCCGGATAACCCATAGCAAAATATTCATTAAAATGTGCAGAATTAACTAGATCATTTATTGCTGGTGTACCAGCAATAAAATTAACTGTAGCGTTACAGTTATAATGGCTTATAGCTGCACCAGCATTAGGTATGATATTTGCAACAACTATATCTTCATTATTAAGAAATCTAGGCTGGGTGACATCCATTGCATTATTTTGAAACGTTTGAATGAAAGCCGGCGAACAGCGCTTCCACAAGGTATAGTTCGTAATTCGAAATGAAGCTATGTTATGGCGTAGGAAATATTTAAGATTTTCTTCTGTAGCAGAAGGTAAAGCAACTGCATTAATAGCAAGAGGCAAACCATATACTAAATGCAATGCTCGAGTTGGAACG
>Ga0247834_1008274_pt1 | contig 10539 bp, 16 predicted proteins | sample LaCruzMarch2015__8_FD_187118 | JGI IMG/M metagenome (GOLD analysis project Ga0247834, IMG submission 187118) | Freshwater microbial communities from meromictic Lake La Cruz, Castile-La Mancha, Spain - LaCruzMarch2015_12m | ecosystem: Environmental > Aquatic > Freshwater > Lake | place: Spain... | reverse complement strand
CCCGCCGGTCGATGTGCAATAGCTGCTACCAGACCTACCGCAACAAGCAACTGGCCTACGAGCGCTGGACAACGCTTGCCGTCGATGCCGCGCCGGTACGGGCTCACATCGCCGCACTCAAGAGCGCAGGAGTCGGCGACCGCCGGATCGTCGAGCTGTCGGGCGTCTCGCGCAGCGCGCTACAGATGCTTCGCCGCGGCCGCCCAGGACGCAATCAGCCACCGCGTGCGACGGTGTGGCGCAGCACGGCCAACAAGATCCTGGCCATCCCGCTCGATGCTGACCACCGCGGCTATGGCGTGCGCATCGACTCGACCGGATCACTGCGCCGGCTGCGCGCACTACAGGCGATCGGCTGGACCCAAACCGAGATCGCGCACCGCATCGGCTGGGCGCTAAAAAACCTCAACCGCTACTTCATCAGCGATCCCGGGATGATTAACCGAGGCACAGCGGTCACGATCGCAAAGGTCTTTGACGAATTGCAACTGATCCCCGGCCCGAGCGAGCGGTCCCGCCGTCACGCCAAGGCTAAGGGGTGGCCGCCGCCGCTGGCATGGGACGAGGACACCATCGACGACCCGGCCGCCACACCCGACGTCGGCCGGCACGAGACCGTCACCTTCGAGGATCGGTACACCGAGCTGCGCGACCTCGGCTACCACGACCTCCAGATCGTGACCAAGCTCGGCATCCAGCCCGAGTCACTCCTTCGGCAACTCAACAGGTACGGCATCACGCCCAGTCCCGATCTGGTCACCGTCGCCAGCTCGCGCAGGCACCAGAAGTCGGTCGCGTCATGACCCAAACCCTGATCACGCTCGTCGCCGCCGTCGCCGCAGGGATGGTGCTTCACACCGTGTTCTTCCGATGACCGAGTGCCAGTGCGGACACGACACCGACACCCATCACGACAAGCTCGGCCGCTGCGAGGGCCAGTGCCAAGACCCCGAATACGGCACCTTCCGGTGCCTCTGCCCGTACTACACCGAGGAGAAAATATGACCAGCACCTCAGCGCAATGGGAGAACGCCGAGATCCCGCGCGACCGGTGGGGGCGACCGATGATCATGCCGCCCAAGGGAAGCAAGCGGGTCGCCTACCGCCGGGCCACCACGTTCGTCGGATGCCTCGATGACACCAACGGGCTAATGAAGTGGATGAGCCGCCAGGTCGCCTTCGGCATGGGCCAGCGCAAAGATCTCGTCCTGGCCGCCGCCGCCGCCGACCCGAGCGACAAGAAGAAGATCGGCGAGATCGCCGACAAGGCCGCCGAGCACGCCAAGGGAGTCGCCGGGGATGCCGCCGAGACCGGCACCGCCCTGCACTCACTGACCGAACGCATCGACCGCGGCCTGCCGCTGGGCGTGGTGCCGAGCGAGTATCAGGCCGACATCGAGGCATACCGCGCCGCCACCTCCAGCATCGAGTACGTCGGCATCGAAACGTTCCGCGTGCATGACGAGTGGAAGGTTGCGGGCACCGCTGACCGGATCGGCATCATCAACGGCCGCCCGACGATCATGGACATTAAGACGGGGTCCATTGATTTTCCGCACAAGATGGCCATGCAGCTCGCCATGTACGCGCGCAGCGTGCCCTACGACATCGCCACCGACAAGCGCATCGCCGACGCCGAGCCAATCGACCTCAACCACGGCATCATCATTCACCTCCCCGCCGGCCAGGGGCGTTGCGATCTGTACGAGATCGACATCGCCGTCGGCTGGGGCGCGTGCCTCATCGCCCGCCAGGTGTGGGAATGGCGGGGCCGCAAGGACATCACCCGACTGATCGACGTCACCGCACCGCCGCCAACCCCGGCCACTTGGGAGTCGCTTATCTCCCGCGCCGATAGCAAGGACCGGCTGCGCGAGATCTGGCGCAGGGCATCGGAACTGGGCGAGCTGACGGCTGAGCTGAAGGCTGCGGCGAAGGTTCGCAGCGCGGAGTTGGGGGAGTGAAGCCAACCGTCAAGTACGGGCCATGTCCCATCTGTGACATCAGCACCTGGTCAGTTCATGGACCCGATGGCGATCACTGGATGTGTACAAGCGACCAGACCACCGCCGTTAACTACGCGGCCGAAAGGTCAGCCGCGACCAGGCAACCCGGCACCGGGGATCAGGTGCGCCAGTTAGTGAGTCAGAAAGTGAGTAGCAAATGACAACATGGGAGACCGTCGAGGTTCCGCGCGGAGCCTATATCGGATGGGGATCGAAGAAGGGCCAGCACGTCACCGGCAAGGTGATCGACTATCAACCCGAGGGCGGTACTGACTTCAATCAGAACCCCTGCCCTTCGGCCACGATCGAGCTGATCGAGAAGGCGGCGTCCTTCAATAAGGACGGCGACCGTTCCGAGCATGAGGCCGGGTCGCTCGTCCAGCTCAACGCCGGCCAAGTGTCGCTGCGTCGCGCACTCCGCGCTGCCAATCCGGCACCCGGTGATCTGATCAAGATCACGCTCATCAACCTCGCCAAGACCGACAAGGGCAGCGTCAAGGAGTTCAGCATTCAGATCAACCGCGGTGACGACAAGCCCACACCCAAGGCCGCCCCGGCCGCTGAGGTTGACGACGACGAGCCGCCGTTCTGACCGAGGCAACCGTGGAGGCGGGGCCGCAAGGCCCCGCCCTCACCGGCACCGACGAAGAGACGCTGCGCCAGGCGCTGCGCAACCTCTGGCCAATCCTGAGCAAGGACAGCCGCCAGACCGCGATCGACACGGCGACAAGGACTCCCAAGCCCTAATGCTCTCCATCCCCGACGGCCTCAACGATGCCGATCCGCTGGCCGCCGCCCTGGCGTATGCCGACGCGGGCTGGTACGTCCTGCCGGTCAGGACCGACACCAAACACCCGGGGAGTGTTGTCGGGGCGGGCTGGCCGTCAATGTCGAGCCGCGATGGCAAGACGATCGCGGCATGGTTCGCCGGCGCGGACTACGGCATCGCACTGCACTGCGGGAGATCCGGCGCGGTCGTCCTCGATGTGGACGACTACGAGAACATCCCCGACGACATCATCGCCGCGATCGAGAACACGCAGTGCCCGTACCAGTCCACCCGCGCCGAAGAGCCGGGGCGCGGGCACTACCTGATGGCGAACGAGACCGGCCGCCGCATCGGCAACGGCCTGGGCAAGCTCGCCACAACACCGAAGTGGGGAGAGGTCCGCGGCGCCAACGGCGTGATCATCGTCGCCCCGTCGATGCACCCCAGCGGCGGACAGTACCGCTGGGAGCGCACCGGGGCCGTCCCGCCGATCCCCGACTACCTCGCCGAGGCGCTCCCCGACTCCACTAACCCTGAGACCACCGCCACCGACGCCGAGATCGACAAGTTCCTCGCGACTCATACCGAGAGCACTAAGCCCGAGGCGCTGACCGGGCTGACCAAGGCGCTCGCCGCCAAGCTGGCCGCCGGGCACTCGTGTCATATGTCGACCCTCGGCGTGCTCACCGACGCGATGGCTGAGGCCGCAGCAGGCTACTACGACGCCCGCACCGCCACCAGAACGCTCTACCCGCTGTACCGCGACACGGTCACCACCGGAACGTCGACCGGGCGGATCCTGACCAAGGCAGAGGCCAAGGCGGCGTTCACCGGGATCATCGCGTGGGCGATCGGCCAGGCCGACGCAGGGGCGGCCAAGGCTCGCGAGCGGATCGGCGGGAAGTACGGCGACAACGTCACCGATGTCGCCGCCGAGGAGATCCTGGCCCCGGTGGCGGTGACCGCACCGCTGGAGACCCTCGAGGGTCACTTCTGGGAGTCCCGCGAATCACTCAAGCTGATCCACGACGCCTCGCTGTCCCAGATGTGCGCGCCGTGGGCCGTCCTCGCGTGCTGCGTCGCCCGCACCCTCGCCCTGGTGCCACCGGAGGTCACCCTGCCGGATGTGATCGGCGGGCGGGGATCGCTCAACTGGTTTGGGGCGATTGTGGCCAAGAGCGGCGGCGGTAAGGGCGCGGCCAACGCCGTCGCGACCGCGCTGGTGCCTGGCGACATCCACACCCGGGGCGCGGGATCCGGCGAGGGCATGGTCGAGGCCTACAACCGCCGCGATGAGCCGCAGGATCACGTTACGGCGATCCTGTTCTCGGTCGACGAGGTCGACTCGCTGGCGTCCATGCAGGCCCGATCCGGCCAAACCACAATGACCGTGATCCGGTCAGGGTTCAGCGCCGAGACCCTCGGATACTCCTACCGCGGGCGGACCAAGGAGAAGGTCGACGCCCACACCTACCGCATGACCATGATCGTCTCGGTCCAGCCCGAGCGGGCCAGCGGCCTGTTCTCCGACTCCGGTGGCGGCACGCCGCAACGCTTCATGTGGTTCCCGGGCCGTGACAAGCGCATCACGGCCGCCCGGGCGCCCTGGCCGACCGACTCGCTGGGCCAGCAGCGCACCCTGCCGGCCATCGAAACCAAGCGGCTGCCCTATAACGGCATCTCGATCCCGCCCGAGGCCGAGCTGCTGATCTGCCAGGTCCGCGAGCAGTCCATGTCCGGCGATGACAATGCCCTCGACGGCCATGCCGTGTTCTGCCGGGAGAAGTTTGCCTACGCCCTGGCGCTCCTCGACGGGCGCGTCCATATCGACAGCGACGACTGGAAGCTCTCCGGTATCGCCGCCTCGGTCTCGGACTGGTGCCGCCTGCGGGCTCAGGGCGCGATGGACAAAGCCCAGACCGCCCTGGCGGCCGAGCGCGGGCGGCTGCGCGGCGTCGAGCACTACGAGTCCGAGATCGCCCGGGCCGTGCTCGCCGACGATGACGTTAAGCAGATCCTGCGATGGGCGGTCGGCAAGCTCACCGAGGCTCAGGGCCGCCGAATGAAGAAGCGGGAACTGACCCTGGCCGCCAACAGTCGCAAGCGCGCCAAACTCACCGAGGCCATGCTGCGCGGGGTCGAGGCCGGGTTACTGATCGCCGACGAGGCCGAGTGGGTCTTGCTGTGAGCAAACAAAACAGCATGTTGGACAAATGTTGGACATGTCCAACATGGGTCAAACCGCGACCTGGCCTTTTAATAAAAAAAAGATTACACACCAATCGTATAAACCCTGCTCAAGGGATACAGAGAGAAACACCCATGTTGGACATGTCCAACATTTGTCCAACATCGGCCAGCAAACGATCGGAAAGACAAACCATGACCCGTTCGAGAGCGTCCGCCAAGGCGGCCGGTTCCACGTTCGAGAGGCTCGTCGCCGACTACCTGGCCGAGCACCTGGACGACCGGATCGACCGCAGGGTCAAAACCGGGGCCAAGGACAAAGGTGACATCGGCGGGATCAGGCTCAGGGGCCACCGCGTCGTCGTCGAGTGCAAGAACACCGTCCGCACCGATCTGGCCGGCTGGATCGCCGAGGCCCAGATCCAGGCCGACAACGACGGCGCACCGATCGGGGCCGTCTGCCACAAGCGTCACGGCACGGCCAAGCCTGAGCGTCAGTGGGTCACCATGACCCTCGCCGACTTCGCCTGGATGATCCGCGAGGCCAACACATGACTGACAAGACGCACATCCCAAACATTGCGGCCGCGACTGTCGCACAAAGCAAGCATTTGCGTTACCGCGTTGCCTATGCGATAGCGCAGACGGCCGGCGACCCGGAAGGAATGGAACCCGCCTCATGCGACTACGAGATGGCCGACGCGGTGATCGACCTGCTCATCGACATGGCCGGTCACGGCGAACTGCTGAAGGCAATCGACAGGATGCACCGTGAGTGACGACCTGCGCACCCGAATCGCTGCGGTGCAGCGTGAGCATCGACCGCACGCTTCGACCCGAGGCCGACCGTCTGCGTCTCCGCAAAGGATGCACCGATGAGCGATCCGGTCAACCCAGACCATTACCGCCGCCACCCGAGCGGCATCGAGGCCATCCAGGTCACCGAGCATATGGGTTTCTGCCTTGGTAACGCCATGAAGTACATCTGGCGGGCCGACCTCAAGGCCAATCCGATCGAGGATCTCAAGAAGGCGGTCTGGTATCTGGAGCGCGAGATCCAGAGGCGGCAATCGTGATCGACGAGGCCCATATCGCCAAGATCCTGCGTGCCGCGATCGACGACGCCTACCGGCTCGGGATCGGTGCCGCGATCGAGGTCATTCAGCGCTACCGGGGGCAAACCTGCGACGTCGAGACCTTCGATCGAGCGATTGACCACCTACGCCGCCAGTCGGCAGGAGCGGAGAAACCATGAACGTCCGAGAGCCGTGGCGGCACCAAGCTGCCTGCGCCGGCTTGGATCCTGAGTATTGGTTTCCGGTCGAGGCGTCGGGCTACACCCCGGCCCACAAGCGGGCGGTGACCATCTGCAAATCCTGCCCGGTCCAGGCCGAATGCCTGAACTGGGCCTTAGAAAACAACGAATACCACGGGATCTGGGGCGGAACCAGCGCCCGCCAGCGGGCCGACCTGCGCCGAGATCGTAGGGCTTTGACACGAAGGAACGCAGGATGAGTGACGGCAACATTGTGGCGGCGAAACGCCACCTCGGGCACGCAGTTGACCGTCTAGTCGATCAACGCCCAGGCGTGCATCTAGAGGCCACGGTGTACGCCCCCAGCCTTTATGACTGCCTGGTATCTGATCTGTCCTGCACGCAGGCAGATGTTAGAACTCAAGCTAAATCGCAGCCCCCGTTGTTTATTGACGGGTTCCAGTTGCGCGTCGACATCGACGCCCAAACCCACAAGTGGCTTGCGGTCCCAGCATCGACGTGCCAGCGCCTCAAGATGCTCGCCGGCAAGCCGTGGCGGCCGCAGGACACCGAGCTGGTGCAGGGCATGGCGCAAACCATTGACGGGTGGTGCCAAAAAATTGTGGACATGCTTGACCCCAAAACCCGAAAGTACCTGTCAGCCGCGTGTCCGTCGTGCGGGCAGTCCGTGGTGTACCGGATGGATTCGGGTGATCGGGTGAGGCAGCCTGCGCTGAAGTGGGCTGAGAACACGGGCTTTGAATGTCAGGCGTGTAAAGCGTCGTGGAGTCCAGATCAAACCCTGTTCTTTTCCCGCCTTCTAGGGTTTGAGTTACCTAAAGGCGTGTTGGAGTGACCAAGTTTAAGCCTGGCGATGACGTGATCGTTGAGGACTTCAAAGGCGTTGTTGGGATACGTGCAGAGGTTATTCACGAATCCCACGGATGGGTAATGGCCGTGGCTGATCTAGACCCTGAAGCGGACTGGGGCTCCGAGGGCCCTCGGCTGGATCCACGGTCCACGATTTGCGTGCCGGTAAGCCGGGTAAGACCTGCATGACACGCCGCAATTGGGGTAATGACATCAATGTGATTCACCTGCTACACTGGTCAACTGTCAGTGGTTGCTGCCCAAAACAGGGTGCAACCTGCACTAATGTCCCGGTAACCAAAGCGCATTTCGGTTGCCGGGTTTCAGCCTTTCCAACGCAAAATTGGATTATTGAAATGCGAACAGCCCCAAAAAACAAATTTGGATTATCAAAACGCGACAACGCCCAGTTGGTGCCGTGAGCGCCGTCGACGTGATCGCGGCGAACCTGGCCGCCCTGCCACACCCGGACGGGTCACCGCGGCAGCTCCCAGGCTTCTCGGCCCGCCTCATGCCGGAGGCGATGCGCCCCCACGTCGAGCAGGCCGGCCGCGAGATCGCTGAGGCCCTAGTTCACCTCCTAACCTTGAATGGTTTTGCGGTCGATAAGGTCGAGCAGTCCGAGCCCATAAACGCGGACGTGTTGCATATCCACTGCTCGCTGTGTTCGGTGCGGCTGATGTCTGTGAGTCTCGCGGATTGCCCGCGCGCCGCGACCAGCGGGCCAGCGCTGCTGCGCGGTTTGACCACACTGCGACCGGAATGCCCCCATGACAGCATTTGACCCCTCCATGCTGCCCGGGCGCCCCGACATCATCCCGGAGGAACTGCGGGTATCTGCAGACCTATCGGAATGGTCGACGCGCGTCCCGCCGCAAGCCGTGGGAATGTTTGTGGCGTCGGTGGTGCAATGGCTATCGGATCCGCGGTTCGGCGTCACGGTAACGTGCGAATCCGACCCGCAGGGTTGGACCCTGCGGATCGGATTGCCTCCGCCTGCCGGCAACGCTGTCACTGTTGGGTGAGCAGCACCACTGCGGCAATGATCAGCATCAGCACAATTGCGGTGATCGTGAACTGGACGGCTGCGATCACCTGATCGGCCGTCACTGCAGGATCCCGTCGATAAGGGCCTGCAGTTTGGCCAGTTCGGCGCGGGTCACCTCTACGGTGGCGGGCCTGCCGGGGCCTGCTCGTTTGGCGCCCGCCGCATAATCGCTGACCCATTCCCGTATGAGGGTGGTGAGGTTGCGTCCTTCGGCGGCGGCCCGGAGCATTGCTTTGGCGTGCGTTGGGTCATCGATGCGATACGTTTTGATGCCCATGTTTTCCTGGGCGGGCTCTGAGCCCCTACCAACCGGTGTCATGCGCTACCGCCAATGACACGGACTGCCTGAGCCGCCTTGTAGGTGGCGTGGCATTCCACACGCCGTCCACTTGCTTCAGCACCGACACGTCGTCACCAAAGGTGACGTTCCAACCCACCACTGGCGGTTCGCGCAGATAGCGCGCATTGTCGCACGCTTCGCCGATGATGAACGAAACATTGCCCCCACCTTGGTCACGACAGGAATTCAGCACGGCGGCCAGCTCGCCAGCAGAATACACGGCGAAACGCTGCTCAACGAATTTGTCGCCGTAGCACCAGTGAATCAGGGACACGTCGTCGCCGATCTTGACCAACACGCTGCACTCATCTGGCCCTGAACTGGGATCTCCCAGAGTGGCCCAGCGGTCAACTTTGGCGTCGATATAGTCTTCGATTTCACCGAAGTCATCCCAATGAATGGTGTTGAGGCGCTCAACGACCCGCCCAATGGTGGATGTGGAAACGTGGCGAAAGTAATCCGCCAAACTTGCTGCTTGGCCGGCTACGTCGGCGGCGGGCAGCTCTTCCCAGCCGTCGGAGTCAATGCCCTTTTCTTCGGGGCTGTCAATCCACCATGACAGCCCGTTGGGGGCATCCTCGCCAGTGTCATCGGATATTGCGAGCGTCCAGCCGTTGTTAACGATGATGACCTGGACGCCGTCAGGCCGCTCAAAGAAATCTTGCGCGTCGATGGTCAGGGCTTCATAAACGGCCGATGCCAAGCGTTCTGCGTTGGCTGGTCGAGTAGTGTCAATCATAATTAGTTCCCCTCTGCTAGCATTTTGTTTGCGGCTTGGTATGCCTGTTCGGCGGTGTCGTCCCAATAGCAATCATCGTCGGGTTCGGTTCGTTCGACAATTTCGTACATGTCCTCAGCGACGTATAGGAACACGCCGCCTGTCAGCACGACCTCGGTCTGTTCGCCGCTGGGGTCGGCCTGGAAGTACAGGATGTGGTCGGTGTTGACCATGACCTTTTGGCCGTCTGACCGTTTGGTCAATCCAATGATGTTGACCGGATTGTATTTCATGGTGGTGCTCCCTTCGGGTTAGGTTGCTTCGGACACTATGAACAATACGCCACGTGTTGACTCGGCGCAAGTCGAAAAACAAAATTTGATTATTAAAATGCGACCAGGCCCGGACTGGCGCCCATCCTGGCCCGCCCGGGTCCGTGCGTCCGGCGAAAAATTTCTGGTCGCGGCGCGGTAGAGTCGAAAAACAAAATTTGATTATTGAAATGCGACTTGGCCCCGACTGGCCTATGTTACCGACCAGTAACCTACTCAGCGGTAAGTTACTGACCGGTAACTTACTGACCGGTAAGTTACTGACCGGTAACTTATGGGGGCTCGGCTGGCGCGTATCGCCAGGCCAGTCCCCGCGGGCATTCTGGGCGCCGATGCGCCGGCGGCCGGCCGCGCGTCGCGGCGCCGATGGGATGTCTAGGGCCCGCGCGCGCGCCGATGCTATGCGCAGTCTGCAGAGAGGGCCCGCGCGACACGGACACGGACACGGACACGGACACGGACACGGACGCCGATACGCGTAGCCCGCCGGACACGGGCGCGGGCGCCTATTGCACGGACGCCGGCCGCTAGTGGCGCGCCACGGGCCCGCGCGCGTAGCCCGTGCCAGATATAGCCCGGGCGATGCCACGGACGCCGATAAGGTGAGACCGCGCGACGCTAGCCCGCGCCGAGACGCCGAGACCGTAGGGCCCGCGCGCGTCATTGTCGTGACAGGATCCGGCGGGCCCGCGCGGGCGCCTAGCGCCACGTGACGCGCCCGTAAGTAGTGGCGCGGACAATAACTAACCCCCGATGCCCGCGTAAGGCATCGGGGGTTAGTTCTAGCCCGTATCAGTACCGGCAACCGTACCCGCGGGTAATCCGGGCGTCATCGCGGCGCCTAATGCGCGCCCGTCGGCGTCTCATCGCCCGATATTCGGCGCGGTCTTCAACCATCGCCCGCGTCATCGGGCGCGCCCGTTCAATACGTTCGCGATGAGTTGCCGGCAACCGTGCACGGTATCGGCGTGAACGTTCACGTAGTAGCGCCCGTGAGGCGCTAGCACGTGGGAG